>Ga0209343_10000469_pt1 | contig 56922 bp, 49 predicted proteins | sample RifCSPlowO2_02_FD_184026 | JGI IMG/M metagenome (GOLD analysis project Ga0209343, IMG submission 184026) | Groundwater microbial communities from Rifle, Colorado - Rifle CSP2_plank lowO2_0.2 (SPAdes) (version 2) | ecosystem: Environmental > Aquatic > Deep subsurface > Groundwater | place...
GATTGCAGAATATAGCCCAGAATATTGCTCTTGATCTTGCTGGCGGCATCCGCATCGGCAAGCAGCGGTCAGAGTGGCCGTGTCTCGTAAGCGATCTTTCCGGTTGTTATCCCGACCATGTCTTTTTTTCATGGAATTCCCAGGCGCCGATGTTTCTTGAGAAAAACAGGAATTGTAATGACTACTGCGTTGTTTCAGGGTTTCCTTACGATTCTTCTTTTCCGGAGCATATGGAAAAGAACAGGCAAATTCGGAAATCACTTCGTGATAAGGGAGTAAAGTTTGCAATTGCGCTTTATGACAATATGTACGGCGATGATTTCCATTTTTCGAGAAATATGATGGCATCTTTTTATGCTAAGTTTTTAGAATGGCTTATTGAAGACAGTGAGATAGGATTAATTATAAAGTCCAAGAAGCCGCAAATACTGCCGGGCATGGCTGAGATAAGCGGTCTCCTGAATGCGGCAAAATCTACAGGCAGGTGCATTGTAATGGGTGATGTTTATGGACGCCTGCCGTCTGAAGCGGCATTTGCCGCTGATATGGCTGTAGGCATCGGTATTTCCTCGGCTCTTTCCGAGGCTGTAATCTCGGGATGCAGAGGAGTATACTGCGATTTAACTAAATCTTACTCGCATCCTTATTATGAGCATGGTTATAAAAAAATAGTTTTTGATGATATTAACGAGCTTATGGAAATTATGCGGCGCTTTAAGCAGGATCCGGAAAGCGAGCCGCATTTTGGTGATTTTTCTGGCATGTTGAACCAACTGGACCCCTTCAGGGATGGGCAGGCAGGAAAACGGGCAGGAGCGTATATGCGGTGGTTTCTTGAGGCGGTTGATAGCGGCAGGAGACGCGAGGATGCGCTGCAATCGGCAAACGAAAGATATTCAGCGGCATGGGGTGCGGACAAGGTGATAAATATGTCCTTTCCGGAATTCAGCGCCTCTTCAGCGCAGAAGGTTGGATTATAATGGGGAAGATTACTTCAAAATCCAGAGAGACTGTGCTTTATTTTTTAAGACTGCGTTCAGGAATGGTGATGACTGTTATGGCATTCGGCATTGTCTATGGCTTTAGCGAAGCTTTTAGTATCAGCATGTTATTGCCTCTTTTGTCCCAGCTTACGGGTTCTTCCGTAGTTTACGACAGCAAAGGCGGCATCCTTGCCTATCTGTTTAAGATTTCAGAGATTATTCCGGTTGCTTCACCTGTCATATCTACGCTTTTAATTTTTTTTACAGCTACGCTGTTCAAGAATATTTTGGGATACGCAAAAGAGGTTTTTTCAACATTCCTTGGTTTATCAGTACGGGAACATTGTCAGGCTACCCTGTTTAACCGCCTCCTTAGAGCAGACTACAGGTTTTTCTACGGCCAGAGGATAGGCGATCTGGAATATCGGATTATTACAGCTCCTAATCAAATGAATAACCTTATCTCAATAATACCGGATATCGCAGCAGAAACCCTTAAGTGTTTACTGATTGTCTCCCTATTATTCTTAATCGCTCCCGAAGTTACTGTTGTTGTTATTATCGTGAGCTGTCTTTTCATCTGGCTTATCCGATATATATCATCACGAGTCTCTTATTTCACGGGGAAGGGCCGGGTGCATGCGTCGAGTGATGCCGCTGTTTATTGCGGGCAGGCGCTTCGCGGTATAAAGATGCTGCGAATTTTTAAAGCCGAGAGATTATGGGAAAACCTTTTTCATAATTCTTTAAACAGGTTTTACAGCCTTGCAAAAAAAGATATAATTTTTACGGCGGCTCCTGCGAGATTATTGGAAACAATAGTATTCGGCATTATAAGCCTTGTGATCGGGTGGATTGTTGTAAATCACGGCAGTGACAACATGATTAGGGCAATCCCAGTATTCGGTATTTTTGTCCTGGCTATGCAGCGGCTCCTGCCCTCCTTGAATTCTATAGGCAGAAACAGCATGCTTTTTATGTCGTCGCTTCCTTACGGAGAGGCTACTTATAATGCAATGACCGAGAGTTTTGAAAATGCGGTAGATTCAGGCAAGTTGCCGGCGCGGTTTGAGCGTGATATAGTTTTTGACGATGTCTTTTTAAGATATGATGAAAGCGGCGATAAATCCGCACTGAACGGCATCAGTTTTTCGGTTAAAAAAAATCATACCATTGCTATTGTGGGCGAATCAGGTTCCGGAAAGACCAGTGTGTTGAATCTGATTTTAAAAGTTCTGAAGCCGGCAAAAGGCTCTATTCTTGTTGATGGACTTCCGTTAAAGGACATTAATACTGATGAATGGTATGGCAGGATAGGCTATGTGGGGCAGGAAGTTTTTATGTTTAACGGAACAGTTCGTGACAATGTGCTGTTTGGAGTGAAAGGCTACAGTGATGAAGATATATATGCGGCGCTTGAAATGGCTAATGCAGCAGAATTTATTAAAGGGAGTATCATGGGATTAGATACGGCAATGGGCGATGACGGCATCAGGCTTTCCGGAGGACAACGTCAAAGAATAGCCATTGCAAGGGCAGTGCTCAGAAAGCCGGATATACTTATCCTTGACGAAGCAACAAGTGCTGTAGACAACATATCTGAGAGACTGATCAAGGATACCGTCAAAAAACTACATGAGCGGATGACCATAATAAACGTTGCTCACAGGTTTTCTACGATAAGCGATGCCGATGAGATTATAGTTTTGAAAAATGGAGAGGTGATAGAAACCGGCAGCTTTGCGGAATTGCTTCAGGAGGGAAGATATTTTAAAAAACTATATAATATTCAGGGAGATGAAAACTGCATGCCGAATATCTCTGAAGAGAGAGTGAGTTAAAGCAATGAGAGTACTGCTGATAATACCGCCTTTAAGAGAAAAGCCCACGCACTATCCGCCGTTTGGCGCTCTCTATATAGCAGCTTCCCTTCTGGAGGATGGCAATGAGGTGCAGATTATCAACGTTGATGTGGAGAGAATTCACTACTCTGATGTGATCAGGAGGATACGCGATTTTTCACCCGACATTGTTGGTTTTAGTGGAATAGTCTCCACTGCATATAAGTATATAAAAGATATGAGTGTCCTTATTAAAGAGAATTTGCCGATAAGCAAATTAATTGTCGGTGGGTCAATATCTGCTGCATCAGAAATTATTTTGCAAAACACGAAAATTGATGTTGTTGTTAAAGGTGAAGGTGAAATCACCATTAAAGAGCTATCCTCTGTATTGAAAGATGGGGGTGGTTTAAACACAGTAAAGGGGATAACGTTTCGAGACGAAGAGAATAAAATAGTCGCAACAATGCCGAGGGAGCAGATTAAAAATCTTGACGATTTGTCATATCCACCATATGAGTTGCTGGATATGAAGCATTATCTTATTGATCCATTTGACTACATTAAACACTTTACTCAGAACGGCTACGATGAAATAGACCCAAGATTTTATGAGCCTCATCGTAAAGGGAAAAAACTGATGGTGATTCATACAGTCAGAGGGTGTACCCATAGGTGCACTTTTTGCCAGAGGCATATGCATGGTATTCGTATGCATTCTTTAAATTATCTGTTCAATTATGTTGAATATTTAATTGAAAAATATAATGTAGGGTTCTTTAGCTTTGGCGCCGAATTATTTCTTCCCGGCAAGAAATTCTACTGGGAATTTATTGAAGCTCTTAAAAAGCGTAAATTGGATATATTGTTTTATATTACAGGTGCAAGGGTAAATACTGTTGATAAGGACATATTGTATGCTCTTAAGGATGCCGGATGTTGGATGATTGAGTATGGATTTGAGAGTGGCTCTCAAAAAATGTTGGATATAATGGAAAAAGGTACGACTGTGGAACAAAATATTCAGGTGGCGCGCTGGACTAAAGAAGCAAAACTCTTTACTGTTCCGGCTATAATCCTTGGAATGCCGGGAGAAACAACCGCGACTGTTCGGGAATCTATCGACTTTTTGAAAAAGATAGATGTTGGATGGCATCAGTTTATGGTCAACTATCCTTTAGCACTCCCCGGTTCGCCACTCTATGATTATGCTAAGGTAAAAGGGTATATAACCAATGATGATGAATATTTAGAGTCGGTAAGCAATATTAATGCGTCATTATTAGTCCATAGAGATGAAGAAAAGGACTGTTTTATAAACTACACAGAGGAGCCTGATGAAGTTGTAAAGGATTGGCAAAACTTACTAATCAACGAGATGGAGATGTATTATATTAAGCATAAAGTGAAAGGAAGCTTTATTCTTAAATTTATTAAGGTAATGATATTCCGTCACTTAAGAAAGATACCGAGGATACTGCGAAGAGAAGGTGTGATAAAAGGAGCAAAGCATATTTATAAAAGAGTGAGAGGTGTATTATTTATTTCAGGTTCTGGAGGTAAAAAAGTAAAGAAACAGAATGATAATAGTAAGGGAGAATTAATTCCCGAAAAAAAAGAACCAAATAAAGATGGGATAGAAATCACTCGCTCTGTTTCTTTGAGAAAAATAACAAGGACATTGGCATCTGAGATGGGGTTGGATACATCTAAACTGAACTAGACGCAAAAATATGTAAAATTCATTAATGGTTGAGAAATGGCAAAGATAAATATATTAATTACTGGGATAGGCTCCTCAAATTCCCTTTCTTTTATAAAAGGGTTGCGTAAACAGGATGAAATAGATGTTACTATTATAGGCACAGACATTTATGAAAAAGAATTTTCAGCGGGGGCATATTTTGTTGATAAGTTTTATAAAGTTCCATGTGCTGCAGACCCACAATTTGCAGTGTTTCTATTAAAAATATGCAAGGAGAATAATGTCCATATAGTTGTGCCTGTTATTGATGAGGAATTTATACCAATTTCCAGTGCAAGGGATGATTTTGGACGGATAAATGTCGAAATCATGCTTCCTGATTATGAACAGGTCCTTGATTGTCATGACAAATTTAGAACATACCAGTTTCTCACAAAAAATGGATTCCCGACTCCTAAAACATGGATAGATATTCCGGAGTCACCGAAATATCCATTACTGATGAAACCACGCTCTGGACGTGGAAGTAAAGGTGTTAAAACTATTTATGATGCAAATGATATTGAGAGACGCAACAAAACTGTAGAATATATTTATCAGGAAATGATCAACGGAAAAGAGTTTACCATCGATACTCTATCCGGTAGGGATGGAAAGATATTAGCGGTAGTGCCGCGTATCAGGTTGGAGACAAAAAATGGAAATAGTACAAAAAGCATAACCGTAAAGAACACAGATGTAGAAGAAATCTGCATTGATATTTGTGAGACTTTAGGGTTAAAGGGACCTGCCAATCTCCAGTGTATGGTTGCCGATGACGGCACCCCCTATTTTTTTGAAATAAATTCTCGAATAGGGTCTGCCGTTGTCCTGACAATTCAGGCAGGGATTAATATCCCTCTCCTTGCCGTAAAAGATATATTGGGAATGAAAGTGGAAAAGATGGTTGGTAGATTTAAAGAAAATGTCGTAATGCTGCGTTATTGGGATGAAGTTTTTACTTTAGCACAAATTACTTAAATAGCTTTGTCTTCATAAGCGCAGAGGAATGCATGAATATTTTTTTAGACTTTGATGGTCCGCTGATTGATAACTCTTTACGTCTGTATAGTCTTTATGCTAACATATTGCACTCTTTTAATCGAAAGCCTTTACCACTTAATTCTTACTGGAATCTCAAAAGAGACTGTATTAAAGAAGAAGAAATTTTAAAGAGGACTGGTATAAATGACCCGAACATAATACAACAGTACTTAGCTAAAAGATTGGAAGATATAGAATTAAGACAATATTTGCAACTAAACAAGGTAGTAGATGGTTGTGTTGATGCCTTAAGGTTTTTTAAAGAACATGGTAGGCCTATATTGGTAACTACACGCCAGAATAGAGAAAATCTTTTCTGGGAATTAGAACAAAAAAATCTAAGTCCATATTTTTCAAAAATCTTATGCGGGTTTGACGCTTCGCTTCCTGCATCTGAAGTAAAGATAAAAATGATATTTAAAGAAGGTTGTATGGATGGTGCCCATGGCATTATCATTGGCGACACTGAAGCAGAGATTCTTTGCGGTAAGAGGATGCACTTCTTCACAATTGCTATCAGCGGTGGTATTAGAAGCAGGGACTATTTAATCAGTATGAATCCAGACAGGATTTTTGACAATATTGTTCAGGTAGTCAATGAATGGAATTCTATCTTGAAAGAGATGAAGCAGTCGTGAATATACCTCCAGGGAATCTTTTATTAGAATATAAATCTCTAAAGGGTGAAATTGATTCTGCTATTCAAAGGGTGCTAAGCTCTGGCTGGTTTATTCTGGGAAGAGAGGTGCAGGAATTTGAAAGGGCTTTTGCAGATTACTGTGGTGCAAGGTTCTGTGTTGGTGTTGCTTCAGGAACAGAGGCTATTGCGCTTGCCCTCATGTCGCTGGATATCGGAAACGGCGATTTGGTCGTAACAGTTCCCAATACAGCAGTTCCTACAGTTTCAGCCATATCAATGACCGGCGCGAAACCACTATTTGTTGATGTGGATGAAGAAACTATGCTGATGGAGCCAGAGTTATTAAGAAAATATTTGGAGGGCTTAAAAAACAATGTTATAGAGCGTATTAAGGCAATCATCCCGGTCCATCTATATGGATTGCCATGTCTGATGGATGATATCGTTAGCATTGCAAAGGAATTTGGACTAAGGGTGATAGAAGATTGCGCCCAGGCGCATGGCGCTGAGGTTTACGGCAAAAAAGTCGGCACATTCGGCGATATCGGATGTTTTAGTTTTTATCCAAGCAAAAATCTTGGATGCTACGGCGACGGCGGTGCAATTATTACCAATGATGCGCATCTCTATCAGACAATATTAAAAATTAGGAATTATGGACAGACAGAGCGATACCAACACGTTATTAAGGGAATAAACAGCCGCCTTGATGAAATTCAGGCTGCGATACTCAGAGTTAAGCTGGGCTATCTTGATTCTTGGAATGAAAAAAGAAGAAAAATTGCAAAGATGTATGAAGAAGGATTGGCTGACTACCCTATGACTTTCCAAAAAGAACAGACGAAAGAACGCCATAATATATATCATCAGATGGTAATTTGTTGCGAAAGCCGTGATGCTTTAAGGGCATTTTTAGATAGGAATGGTATTCAAACACAAATACATTATCCAGTTCCTATACATTTGCAAGAAGCTTATATTGACCTCGGTTATAAAGAAGGTTCGTTTTCAGTAGCCGAGAGACTTTCTAAAAAAATAGTAAGCCTTCCTATCTACCCTCAGTTAAATACAGAAGAGGTAAAGTTTGTTATACAGAAGACAGGAGAATTTTTCCAATGAGCCTTTATAGTGTGATCGTTCCAGTTTATTTTAATGAAGAAAGTCTGCCGTTACTTTATGAAAGTCTCATAAAGGTTGCAGAAGACCTTAAAAAGACATTTTTTGAATTCATTTTTATTGACGATGGTTCAGGGGACAGATCGTTTGAGATACTGGAAGAATTTTCAAAGAAAGACAGCCGTGTAAAGGTTGTAAAACTTTCACGCAATTTTGGGTCTTTCGTTGCTTGTTTGGCAGGTCTAAGTTATGCAAAAGGCGACTGTGCTGCTATAATTGCAGCAGACCTTCAGGACCCCCCGGAGTTGCTCACAAAGTTCTACAAAAATTGGGAGGCGGGTAGCAAGATAGTGTGTGCGGTCAGGGAATCAAGAGAAGAAAGCAAAGTCAAGATTTTCTTTTCGAATATATATTACTTTCTGTTAAGGTTGATTGCTATAAAGGAGATGCCGAGGGGTGGTTTTGATTCAGTGCTTATTGATAGGAAGGTTATGGATGTTTTAGTTAATACAAAAGAGAAGAATACAACTTTAATGGGTCAGATACTCTGGACAGGTTTTAACAGGGATATAATATATTATTGCAAGAAAGAGAGAAGGCATGGGAAGTCAAAATGGACACTGTCAAAGAAAGTAAAGTATTTTATAGATTCTTTTATAGCTTTCAGTTATTTCCCTATAAGGGCTATTTCTCTGTCAGGAATATTGATTGCCTTTTTAGCTTTTCTGTTTGGTATATATACTATCCTTCAGAAAATATTCTTTGGTGTAGCTGTGCAGGGCTTCACCACGTTAATTGTGGTAATTCTTTTTACCTCAGGTGTCCAGATGGTAATGATTGGTGTGGTTGGTGAATACCTCTGGAGAAATCTTGATGAAACAAGGAAGAGACCCGTTTTTATTGTTGATAAATTAGTAGGTATTAAAGAGAGAGGAGAGCAGGAAAAGGAAATGAGAGTATGATACTAATAAGTCCAAAGGCGAATAGAAATCAGAAACTGTCACTGTTTGAGCGATATGTAGCCCTAACCATTCCTTTTGGTCTTGGAATGTTAGCTGGCTATCTAAGTCAAAAGAATAAGATGATCAAAGTTATAGATGAGTCCATAATGCCGTTAACCGAGGATATATTGAGTGACAATTTAAAGGATGTTGAGCCCCCGTACATATTTGGCCTATCCTGTATCACAGCTAATATTAACAGGGCATATGAGCTTGCAGAAACAATAAAGAAGAAATATTGCGATTGCAAAATTATCTTTGGCGGTATACACCCCACCGTTCTCCCAGAAGAGGTCTTAAATACAGGTTATGTTGACATAGTAGTTAGAAGAGAAGGGGAAGAAACCCTTGCCTCGTTGTACGATCTTATTAAAAAACGGATGGATTATTCTAATCTGTCTGGGATATCATTTGTAAATGAGAGTAGCAACATTGTCCATAACAAAGATGCTCCGGTACTAAAGGATTTAAACTCACTTCCGACATTCCCATATCATTTCTTTGAAAAGAATTTGCATAGATACAGTCTGGGGTTTATAATGGCCTCAAGAGGCTGCCCATATGATTGCATATTTTGCAGCCAGAGAAGTATTTCAGGTAAGCTGTACCGTTATATGGAGGTTGAAAAGGTTCTTGAACAGGTCGATATTTTGGTAAATAAATACGACCAAAAGTTCATAGACTTCTGGGATGACAATTTTGTCGTAAATAAGAAATGGACAAAAAAAATGTGCGAAGCAATGCGTGACAATAAATTTTATACAAAGACCAGATTCGGCTGCTATACACGAGGAGATACTGTCAATGAAGAGGTGCTGTTTTATTTAAAAGAGGCTGGCTTCACAACGATAGGCTTTGGCATGGAAACAGCCTCTGAGAGATTAATGAAAAATATCAATAAAGGTGAGACTGTCGAAGATAATATAAGGGGAGTAAAACTGGCGAAAAAGTTTGGTTTCAGAGTAAATGCTACGTTTATTATGGGTTTGCCTACCGAGACAAGGGATGAGCGACTCTCAACATATAAGCTGGCGAGAGAGCTATCCATAGATTACGCGAGGTTCAATAATGCCTGCCCTTACCCTGGGACTAAATTGTATGAAATTGCTAAAGAAGAAAACAGACTGACAGTAGGTAAGAGCTGGGAGAATTTGAACACGGTCGGAGCCCTTGTTGGAAGTTCCAATCTACCCTATGTGCCGCTTACTTGCCAAGAAAATGAGCTAAGAAGAGATATTCTTAAGGCAAACTATTCTTTTTGGTTAAGGCCAAAGAGCATTTTTTTGTTATTAATGGGAAAGAATCAATCGGGATTTATTTTACCGCAGAAGTGGTATCTTAAACCCAAGGAATGGTTTGACCTTACCAAATTCAGCTTTATGATATTCGGCAGATTTTTGAGAAATATCAAGGCGATTTATCTCGACTAACAACTATAATGCAGGAGCGAGTCTCTTAAATGGAAGTATTGCTGATTGAACCACCCCCTTTCGGAAAATATGGAAACCAGAGGTCAAAGGGTGCCTTTGGCAACCTGAAAACCGATATCCGATGGCCTCCGATTGATTTGATGGTTATTGCTGGACATCTAAGAAAGAATGGTGTGAGCGTAAGACTTATTGACGGCGGGGGCGAACGACTTTCATTACGAGAATTAAGACACAGGATTTCTATAAAAGAACCTCAGATTGCAATCTTTAACACCTCGACAACCACTATATATCATGACCTGAAGGTCGCGAAAGAGATAAAAAGGATATGGAAGAACACTATTGTTGGTGCTATCGGTGTTCATGTGATGGCATTACCAGAAGAAACCTTATCTCTAATCTCGGATTTGGATTTTGTAGTTTTTTCAGAGCCTGAGATACCTATCTTTAATCTGTCAAAGATGTTGAATGTATCTTCTGTCCGAGGTCTTTGCTATAAAAAAGGAGATGAATTTATTAGAAATTCTCCAGAACCTCCAATTCAAAATATGGATGAACTTGGTATACCTGCGCATGACCTTTTGCTGCTGAATATTTATCAAGAGCCGCAACTTAAGAGAAAACCATTAACTATTACCATGGTTTCGAGGGGATGTATTAACAAATGTACATTCTGCAGTTCCCATTTTTACGGAAGATATAGACTGCGTTCAGTAGAGAATGTTATGGGGGAGTTACGTTGGATTACAAAAGAACTCGGAGTAAAGGAGTTAAAGTTTTATGATGATGGGATTACTTATAACAGAGAATGGGCAGTAGACCTCTTTACAAGGATGATTGAAGAAAAAATAGACCTTACATGGAATACGAATATTAGGGCAGATTCAATAGATTTTGAACTTGCAAGGTTAATGAAAAAGGCAGGGTGTCATACTGTAAATATGGGATTAGAAAGCGCAAGTCAGGATATTCTTAATAATATCAAAAAGAATATTACAGTTGAAAAGATGGAACGGGCCGTAACCGACTGCAAGAAAGCCGGACTTGAAGTGTGCGGCTATTTTATTATAGGGCTTCCGGGAGAAACTCTAAAGACCGTGAATGAGACCATAGAATTCGCAAAGAAACTTGACCTAGATTTAGTTACATTTAATATTACAGCTCCTCATCCGGGTACGCCCTTTTATGACTATCTAGAAAAAAACGGCTATTTAAGGACGAAGGATTGGTCAAAATACGATACCAACAGCGTGCCTGTGTATGATTATCCTAATATGGCGGCAGAGGAGACATATTCTTTAGCTTTAACGGCATACCGGAAGTTCTACATGCGTCCTCAGTATTTCTGGAAGAGATTGAAACGGCTTGATTCATTTGTTGAACTGAAAAATCTCGTAAATAATTTTTTCGCCTTTATGAACAATTTTATCCTGAAAGGCTTGAAAATAAAATTTTCAAAATGAATTTAGGATAGGCATACCATCATTTAAATATGACAATTGTAAGCGCAGTTAGATGTGATAAATATGAATTTGACGCAGTTAGGAACGCCATCGTCAAATCTCTGGAACCCCTAGGGGGGTTATCCAAATACATTCAACCCGGCAAGAAGGTTCTCCTGAAACCTAATTGTCTTACTGACGCAAAGCCGGAAAAGGCGGTTACCACCCATCCTGTCTTTCTTCATGCTGTTATTGATTTAGTGAAAGGGTGCGGGGCAGAGGTTTTTGTGGGTGATAGTCCTGCCATCAAGCCCTTGTCTATGGTTCTTAAGAAGGCCGGATTACTTGAGGTTATAGAGGGAAATGGTGCAAAGGTATTGCCTTTTAGCAATTCTAAACCCGTATCAGCGCATCCTACAGACTCTTTCCATTTTGCAGAGATTGCCGGCGAGCTTGACGATATAGATATAATTATTAATCTCCCAAAGTTAAAAACGCATGTTCAGATGCAACTGACTCTGGCTGTCAAGAATGTGTTTGGATGCATTATAGGGGCCAGAAAATCTCAATGGCACTTGAAATGCGGGGTTGATAGAAAGGCTTTCGCCACCATGCTTGTTGAGAATTATAGGCATGTACTGCCGACATTAACTATTCTTGATGGTATCATAGGTATGGACGGCAACGGTCCTGTCAGTGGGCGCATCCGTCATTTCGACATTATTATGGCTTCATCTGATGGTGTGGCGATAGACAGTATTGTTTCGCGTTTGGCAGGTTTTGGTAAAAAGGAATATCTTATATTAAATGCTGCACGAGAAAAGGGTATTGGCCAGACGGATATTGACAAGATTTATTTTGTTGGAGGGAATTTGGAAGATTTTATGTTTTCAGATTTTAAAAAGGCTGATACAGCCGAATTGGAAGCAGTGCCTATCCCATTTATTTCTGCAAAGACTGCAAAATCCTACTTAACAGCTAAGCCTATGCAGAATTTATCTAACTGCACTTTATGTCTTGAGTGTGTAAAGATATGTCCTGCTCAGGTGATTAGTCCCAACGGAAAGATATTGGAATTCAACTATGATGACTGCATACGATGTTTTTGCTGTCATGAGATTTGTAAATATGATGCGATAGAAATTCATAAGGGACTTGTATATCACACTATGGGTCTATTCGGGAAGGTAATGAAATGAGGTTGCTTTTTATATATTCTCCAAGCGCTGCTTTTCATATAGACGAGCCTCTTGGAATTTTGGATTTATCCGGTATGTTGAAGGCGCATGGACATCAGTGTGAACTTTTTATTCCTGAGTTTGAGAGAGATTTCTTATCAAAAGTAAAAGAGTTCAATCCAGACATGATAGGCTATTCTTGTATAAGTGGTTCCGAGGATTATTATTTGAAAATTAATCGCTTCCTTAAGGATAGGCTCGCTTTTACTGCTATCATGGGAGGACCTTATACAACATTTTCACCAGATATTATAGATAGAGAAAAGTCTCTGGATATTATCTGTAGAGGCGAGGGAGACTACCCTCTGTTAGAGTTGGCCAATAGGTTTGATGCTAAGAAAGATATTTGTGATATTGCAAATTTATGGATTAGAAATAATGGGGAGGTAATAAAAAACAGTGTAAGACCCCGTATCGTAGATTTAGATAACCTACCAATGCCGGATAGAACTATACTGTACAAGTATCAATGCTACAGAAAACATAAATCAAGGACATTTATGGCGAGTCGCGGCTGTCCATACACCTGTACCTATTGTTTTAATCATGCTTATAATAAGATGTATGGTGAAAAGAAAGTAGTGCGTCATAAATCGGTAGAGAGAATATTGGATGAGATAGAAGATGTTCGAAATAAATATAGGATAAGGAGGATTACCTTCCAGGATGATGTCTTTGTAGCCAGTTTACCATGGGTCGAGGAGTTTTCCAAAAAATATCCCAAAAGGATTGGAATACCTTTTAGTATATTTGCAAGAGCAGAGATGATAAATGAAGATGTGGCTCGGCAATTGGCATTGGCCGGCTGCAGAACAGTTATAATGGCAATAGAGAGCGGGGTGGAGAGGATTCGACGGGAAATATTAAAAAGAGGTATGAGCAATGAAAGAATACTTCAGGCATCAAACCTGTTGCATAAATATAATATTTCTATCGTTACACAGAATATGATAGGGCTTCCTACTGAGGATTATAATGATATTATGGAGACTATAAGATTGAATATTCGTTGTAGGCCTGACTATGCATGGGTCTCTATTTTTCAACCATATCCTGGGACTGAGGTCTATAAATATTGCAAGGAGAATGGATTCCTGTTGGATGAGTACAAAAATGTTCCAAATTTCCATTACTCATCTTCCCTTAGAAGAAGCAATTCTGTAGAGGTAGATAAAATTCATAAGCTATTTGCCATCATTATAAATTTTCCATTTTTGCTAAGGCATACAAGGCTTTTATTGAAGGTATCGAATCTAAAGATGTTGAAGGCTGCATATATCTTATTTAAAGGGTATAGTTACGCTTTCAAACAGAAGGTTACCTTAATTGACATGGGGCTCTTTAATTATCTGAAAAGAATGTTTTTGGAAAAGGGCTTCACAAAGTTCATACCGGTTAATTTCAAATAATGCTAAAGGTAGTATTATATGAGTAAATTTCTAAACACGCTGAGCAACAGTTCTATGCTTGGTTATAATCTCTTAAAGGCGCTCTATTCTAAACAGAGAGTACCTTTAATAGTTAACTATCAGGTTACAACTTATTGCAATCTTAGATGTATTTATTGCTATGCTGATCTGCATAGCCCAAAAGAGAATAAAGATCTCTCAACTTCCGAAGTATTTGAAGATATCGATATTTTGTATGGTTTAGGAACCAGGTGGATTCGCTTAATGGGTGGAGAGCCTCTTATGAGGGATGACATAGGAGCTATCATTGATTATATCAAGAAGAAGGGAATCTTTTGCGAGCTAAACACGAATGGTTATCTTGTAGATAAGAAAATTAAGGATGTTAGAAAAGTAGATACAATCTGCATGAGCGCCGATGGTGGTGAAGATGTTACAGACTTTTGTAGAGGCAGAGGCTGCTATAAAAAGGTTGAAGAAGCTACAAAAATTTGCCATCAAAATAATCTTAGAGTCAGATACCATGCCTGTATAACTAAACATACTGATAAGAATGCTGTAGATGAACTTGCTCACCTTGCCAAAAAGTACGGCTATGCTTTCAATTTTGCACAGTACAGCTATGCAACCGAGATGAAAGACAAAATATCTCCGACTGATGACCATGTAAGAGATATTTTTAGGGTTCTTATAGAATATAAAAAAAGGGGATTCCCTGTTCTTACTTCTTACCACACTCTGCAATGGTTAATTCAATGGCCATTCCCTTACGCAAAGATTCTTTATCCCGAAGATGTTAAAAAACTACCATTTTCAGTTAAAAAGTGTCAATATAGTCGGCTCAATATAACCTTAAACGGTGATGGAAGGGTAATTCCCTGTACTAAATTATTTACATATGGCAGGAATTATCATGAGATTGGCATGAGGAAGGCGATTGATTACTTTGATAATATAAAGTGTGTTGCCTGTGCTAACGCAGGAGAACTTGAAATGAATCTTCTCCTTTCTTTTAATCCCAAAGCAATCTTAAATGGATTTAGACATCTTGTATGAGGGGGAGATAATGGCGGTCTGTAAAAATATCGAGAAGAGCGATATATCTTTCTCCACACGAAACGGAACGATTTTTTGTAGATATCATAGAAGGGATAAGACCCGTCCTGTAGCAGCCCTGAAGCCAGAAGGGTTCTGCGCAGAAGCCTACCATCAACTCTACCCTTTTTTATTTTCTATGTTATATTCCCCATACCCAGAGATGCTTTCCCAACAATTTGTTGTCTCATGCCCTGCAGTAGGCGGCTCTATAAAATTTGAGTTATTTCGGACAAAACCTAAGATGTTTCAGAAAACACTGAATGTGATGAAACGGATGATGAGTCGAGTTCGTCCAACCGAAATATTGGATTATAGGGTGTTTATAAGAGTCAAGTCTATATCTCAGCAGTGTCCCTATCCATTCAAAGGTGAAGAAATATTTGAATTCAACCTTGGTGATGGACGAGAAATTTGTCCCGCGGCATTCTACAACATATTTCCTTCTCTTATATCAAATATCTATGGGTTTAATAATGAGGGTTGTGGGTGGTTTGGTTGTCCTGATCATAAGACAAATATAATGTTTGCTATCAATTCCTCCAACGCGGGCAGTTTGCAATCTGAAGTGCCAGCGTGCTGTAAGCCATATACGAATCTTGCCATTCGTATAATGGATAGAGAGGGAGCTTGTAATTTAGATTTCAAAAAAGGGCAGGTATTCCAACTAAAGGAAGTTCTTGAGAGATTAGGGTTTCCATGTATCTCTGCATTCCACTCATTATATCCGTATATTTATACCCTTATAAAAGGAGGGAGGCTTGGATTTCAGACCAATAATTATTCTTCTGCTATGGTACAATGTCCTAATTCCTCAGTTAAGGTAGAAATGGCTTTGGAACACTCCGATAATAAAGACATAAAAATTCTGATTAAGGGAACCAAGAGTGCTTGTCCGTTGGGGATTACAGCAAATAAATCGTACACGATATCATCGCGGATGTTTGATGCGTTTTGCTATTTATCTCTCGTGTCACTTGTACCGTATATATTACATCCAGACCTTTCACAACGTCCTATCTTTTGCTGTCCGGGGCCAAACGGCAAGGTTCACTTTGAACTGATCGCAGGTGTATGACAGGTGGACTCTCTTAACTCTAAAAATCAGTCAATCTCAATTTTTGATAGCAACTCTCTTCTGTACAGAAGCGGATTAACTTGTCTGTTCTTGACCGCGTTGTTCTTGCGGGTCATTTTTTTGAGTTATAGTCCTTTAAACCACACAGAGAGTGAGAATGCCCTTAATGCAGGAGTTGTGTTGGATTGTTTTGAGAAATTGTCATGGATAGATGGTTTATGGAAGCTCTGGCATACATTCCTTAATACTAATAACCCATTGATGCAGGCGATAATTTTCAATGTCCCGATTGCCGCTATTTTCGGGCTAAATGAACTTAGCGTTCGATTAAATGCTGTGATTGGAGGCTTCTTTTCGCTGTTGTTTGTTTATTTCCTGATTAAAAGATATGCGGACAGAACGACGGCAGTTTTCGCACTTATTCTGCTTACCTTTAATCCTTTTCTGATAGCGTTTAACAGATTTGGACATACAGATTCCTTGCAGACAGCCTTTCTATTGGCTGGTTTATTATCAATTGATAAATTTAATTCTATCGCAAAACCTAAATACGGCTTTCTTGTCTTGTCGTCCTTTTTGTTTACTATAGCATTCTTATTAAAGTATAACGCGGCAGTTATGATATTGCTGTTGTTAATTTTGTATCATTTTTTTTTCGGTCTGAAATTGAAGGATATTGTGCTTACAATTCTCTTAATTCCTGTTTTTACAGGCATACTATTTATAGACCAGATATATAAGATTACGAAGTCTATATTTTTATCTACAGACTATGTAAAAATGTCTGTTGGTTATGATATTGGAAGCTTTTTACAGCAAAAGGGTAAGGGCATCATATTCGACACGGTCTTCTTCGTTAAGGCCTATATAAGATATTTCGAATACACACTTTTCCCTTTATTAACAGGTATTTTGTTCTGGAGAAAGATTGAAAACAGATTCTTTAGATTTCTGATTGTATTCAGTGGAATATACTTTTTTTATCTTATATTCCAGGGCAGGACATTCAATAGATATTTGCTGATAGGAATTCTCATGGCTACGACTGCTCTTGCATTTCCTATAAGAAGGTTTAGCGACAGAATGCACTATCATGCAGGTATAGTATTTTTGGCATTATTTGTTTTATGGTCATTCTATGCGCACCGCACCTATATCTCTGTCTTGTATCATAACATTCCGTATAGTTATATTGCACAAAGGGCAAATGGAATAAAGGGGTCCGGCCGCATTTTATTATACGGAAGAAATGCAGAAACAGAATTCTATTTTTCTCCAGACGGGAAACTTATTTATGATACGAGAAAAGATCCATGTTTGCACGATGCTGTGCTTGTTGATAAATATCCGACATGGACTGACCCAATACGAAAGATACAGCCATTTTATGACAATCTCTTTGATGTATCTATAGCCAATTCAGGTGACGTACTTGTTGTTACAGGGAAACAGATGGCGGGGGGTGAACCTGTCCCGCGTCTCAATACAGCGGATGGAAAGATACGGCGCATGTATAGACATGAATTGGAATTTGTTACTGATTTCTATAAAGAATATGTTGCAAATACTAAATTGCGGCAGCAGTATGCACTGATAGAAAAGATATTTTTGACGAATGGCTCTGAAGAACTGGCAGCTTTGATATTGAGAAGGAATTAGTATTGATATGGGAAACAATTTTAAAAGCAAGAAAGTCTTAATTACAGGAGGGCTTGGATTTATAGGAAGCAACCTTGCCATAAGGCTGGTTAATCTGGGAGCCGAGGTAACATTAATGGATGCCATGATACCGGAATATGGCGCCAATTCATTTAACATAGAACCTATAAAGGACTATGTTCATATCAATTATTCAAATGTTTGCGACGAGCATTCGATGAATCATCTTGTAAAGGATAAGGATTATATTTTTCACCTTGCCGGTCAGGTAAGCCATATTATGAGCATGACCAATCCATTTCCGGATATAGAAATGAATATAAAAGGCACTGCTGTCCTAATGGAGGCGTGCAAGAAATATAACAGGGACGCTGTGATTGTAAGATCCGGAACACGCGGTCAGTATGGGACAGTTGTAAAACTTCCTGTTACTGAAGATGCTCCGACGAATCCGAAAGGGATATATGAAATATCAAACCTGACCGCCGAGAAGATTATTAAAGTCTATCACGATAATTTTGGAATCAGGAGCGTTTTACTGCGGCTTACTAATATTTATGGGCAGAGAGCACAGATGAAGACTCATCATTACGGTGTAGTCAATTGGTTTATCAGACAGGCAGTTGACGGTGGAACTATAAACGTTTTTGGGGATGGGCAGATTAAAAGGGATTTTCTTCACGTAGATGATTGTGTAGATGCTTTGCTCATTAGCGCGGCCAATGAAACTGCCTATGGCCAGATATTTAATGTAGGGGTAGATAAACCTACAACATTCATTGAATTAGTAAAAACTATTGTTGATATTTCTAAAAGCGGAAAATGGGAGTTTGCTCCATTTTCACCAGAAAGGGCTGCACAAGAACCCGGCGATTTCTATTCAGATATAACTAAAATAAAAAAATATATAGGTTGGTATCCCAAAATTTCTTTAAGAGATGGATTAAAAACCACAATAGAATATTATCGCAAGAGTAAAAAATACTACTGGGATTAAGAGATGAGACGTTTGATGATTTTTGAGTTTGCAGATGAGATTGAAGACTTTATCCGACTAAGATCCATTAATGATTTAGGGGGAAAAGATACAACCATATTGGCTATACAACCATGTGCTCAGGCATTTCTTAAAAGGCGGGATATCCCATATTTAAATACGACCAATTTTATAGGTAGAGAATCTCATCAGGATATTCTGTTAAAATCTGCGGAGATAATCAAACCGTTACGAGATATGTTTGATTTAAAAGATGATATTGGAATAAAGGAAGGATATAGAAATGCCTTTATATTTTATTTAAGACATTATTCTCTTCTTTATATTTTATGGTTAATTGAAATAATAGAAAATGCAGTCATAAAGATACAGCCAGAGGCGATTACCGCTGTCGTCAATAAGTATCGCCCGGATAAGATGAACTGCATACCTGTAAATGAGAGACTTGCTGGGATAATTGCATCAAAAGTAGCTGTAGGTCATGGGATTAAGTGTGACCTCTGCACTGCGGGAAGTAATAGAAAAAGTTCCCTGTTTAAAAGTGTTAAAGAGTATACGCTGGAAATATTAAAATTTTTTGCTTTCTATTTTAATCTGTTTATTCTGAGTTATAAGTCAAAAGGGAAAAGGCTAATCCTCTATTCATCCAATAGCTACAATCTGAAAAATGTTATAGAGTCTTTTCTTCCCATTTTTGATAATGCTATCTCTGTTGTGCTGTTTGAGAGGCCTGTTTCAGCTAATATTAGTAAGATGGTTGCATGTAAAAACAGATGGAGTTTACTGTCCTCTCTTCCGTATATAAAAGCCAAAGGTAGTGCAGATTTTTACAGGAAGCTTGCCAGAGCAATAAATATGATGCGGAGCATTTTTCTAAAAAATGACAGGTTGTTGCATTACAGGGGGATAGATTTCAGCGAGCCTGTTTTATCAAAGCTTGAAAAAGAAATGAAGCCATTTTTGACGATGTTGTATGGGCAGACATACCACCTGAACAATCTTATAAATAAAATAAAGCCTTCATTAATTATTTCGCAGGCAGCGAGGGCTGTATTGTATAATATGGCAGAGATTGCCTCTATTAAAAACATCCCTTCTTTTATGATTTCACACGGATCTCATGTGCCGCCATCAAACAGGTTTGAAGATATAGAGTGGGGTGAGCACGGTTCAGGTTTAATGGATACACCTTATACATATTTGGCAATTCAATCACCGTGGGCATTGCGTTATTTGAAGGAAAAACCCTCGCACAGCATACCGATCATTACCGGCCCACTGCTTTTTACTAAAATTGCAGATAGAAATCAAAAAGAACATATTAAGAAAAGAGTAGTTCCTGAACATTATAATAAAACAATAATTGTGCATGCTGGCACCCCTAAGCCAATTCAGAGTTCCAGACCATATGTATATGAGACTGTTGATGAATATATTGAAAATATTAATACTTTAATAAAGGTAATTGAAGGCATGGAGAACATACATTTAATAGTAAGATTTAGACCAGCTAACTATTTAGGATTAAATGATTTTTTAGAACTTCTAATCAAATCTGATTGTTACAGCGTACATACCGAAGGAGCTTTTGTTGACTATCTAACGATTTCTGATATCATTATTGGTTACTCATCAACCACTATTGAGGAGGCATTGCAAAACAGAATCCCTGTTCTCATATATGACCCTCATAACAAATACTGTCATATAAAAAGCGCTATGATACTTGACCCTTCGCATAAGCCTGACATAGATTCATGTTATTATGTGAACTCAGATGATAAACTGTCATGGGCGATAAGGTGGTTGATTGAAAACCACTTTTCAAAAGAAATCCCGGATTCTGTGTGGGATAGGCACATATTTGAGGAAAGAGAGATAGTGAATCTGCCAGCTTATTTTAGAAGCCTATTTGACAGATGATTATAGATAAGATTGAAAACTGGAACATATACTTCAAGAAAGAGTCTGCTCTTTATGCGGGGACGGAATTTATTCTTGGACAATTCACTGGTGATACGCCGGACGGGCGATATGAAATTAAAGGCCGCGACATATATGCAATGGTGCAGAGTTACTCTACTGAGAGGCGTAAAGATAAGAAACTGGAATCTCACAGGAGATATATTGACATTCAATATATCGTTTCAGGCAGAGAATTGATTGAGTGGACACCAACGGCCGGGCTGCAACCATCCGGACCTTATTCTGAAGAAAAAGATGTAGTTTTTTACCATAACGCTGAATGCATGTCTCAGCTTGTCTTGACGCCGGGCATATTTGCTGTGTTTTATCCGTCCGATGCGCACAGGCCCGGATGTTTCTTAAATAAGCCGGAACCGGTGAGAAAAATCGTTGTCAAGGTTAAAGTATAATCTAATGTCAGATATTCTTGATAAGAAAAAATTAAACATCCTTATTATCGGAACCGGCATGTATGTGTGCGGCAGGGGCGCTGATGGCTACGGAACGATACTGCCTGCCATATATGAATGGAAAAAGTCAGGTTTGGCAGGCGATGTCTATATCGCAGGGACACGTCCTGACAGCATACGTGCTGTAAGAGAAAAAGCAGCAGCATTAGATAAGCTGTATGGTTTTACTGTAAATATCAATTACTATCCTAAGAATGAAACGAACGACCCTGAAGCATACAAGAAAGCAATAAATGATATTCCCAAACCTGCCTGCGCCATTGTTGTTGTGCCGGATGATTTGCACAGGACAGTTGCTGGTTATGCGGTTGAAAACGGCCTGCATACGCTTGTAGTAAAGCCTCTTGCTCCTACTATAAAAGATACATTGGAACTCATTGAACTTCAGGAAAGACATAATGTTTACTGTGCAGTGGAGTTTCATAAAAGGTTTGACCGTTCAAATCTTAAATTAAAGGATACCATTTCAAGCAGCAAAATAGGAGAACCGCTATATTTTATTGTTGAATACAGCCAGAGGAAGAGTATTCCAACCGAAAAATTCAAAAAGTGGGTTGAGACAACGAATATATTCCAATACCTCGGCATTCACTATGCCGATATTATTTACTGGGCAACAGGGGCTGTGCCTTTGAGGGCGATGGCTGTGGGGCAGAAGAATTTTCTTGTTTCTCATGGAATAGATGTATATGACTCTATTCAGGCTGTTATTGAATGGAAGACGCCATCTGGCAATATTTTCACCTCTTCATTTTTCACAAACTGGGTTGATCCTGAAAACACCTCTGCAATGTCAGACCAGAGGATAAAGGTAATCGGCACAAAAGGGCGATATGAAGCGGACCAGAAGAAACGCGGTATATGCTTAGTTACAGATGATGGCGGCATAGAAGAGCCCAATCCTGATTTTTGTTCCATGTATGGGATTGCCGCCGGCGATGTATCATTTCGTGGTTATGGAATTGAAAGTGTGCTGCAATTCCTCATGGATGTATGCGCTATTGAATCAGGAGTATTGAATATTGTAGGACTTGAGGGCAGGAGACCAACATTTAAGGACTCGGTTATTCCGGTAGCTATTATTGAAGCTGTAAATAAGAGCCTTGACTGGAACGGCAAGTGGATAAATATAAAATCTAATCATGGCGAATCTATAACTTTGGAATAGGGAGGAGAACCAAATTGGCGGACAGCACTAAAAGATTCAGCGCGGATAAAATAAGCGGATTTTTAGAATCGGCATTAAAGGCTGTAAAGGTAAGGGATGATGTTATTAAGCATGTGGCGGAGGGACTCTTGAGCGCTTCTATAAGGGGAGTTGATTCTCACGGCATAAGGCTGCTGACTCATTATATCGCTGCAGTAGAAGGGGGTAGAATAAATCGTAACCCGCAATATAGGTTTGAGCGCACAGCATCTGCCACAGGAACTTTTGATGCAGACCATACATTTGGGCATGCGGCTGGTATTGAGGCTATGAGGAAAGCGATGGAGATGGCAAAAGAAACTGGCGCAGGAATGGTTTCTGTTTTTAATTCAACACATTGTGGAACATCGGCATTTTTTGCGCTTGAGGCCGCAAAAAATGACTTTATTGGATTAGCCTTTACTCATGCAAATGCTTTATTAAATACACCAGGTTCAACACGAACCTTTTTTGGACTTAATCCAATAGCAATGGCTGTGCCATGTGAAGGAGAGGAGCCATTTTGTTATGATTCAGCTCCATCAATTATTACATGGAATAAGCTTCTACAGCTTCGTCAAGAGGATATTCAAGCTCCCCATTTTAGCGGAGCGGATACTGAAGGGAGTGAGACAACAAACCCTCATGAGATAACCCAACTGCTTCCTATAGGAGGTTATAAAGGGTTTGGACTTGCAATGATGGTTGATATATTATCTGGATTGCTCACTGGAATGACAGTAGGGAGAGATATTGCTGATATGTATAAAACACCCCTTACCCAAAAGCGTTGTCTCGGGCAGTTCTATATGGTTATTAGTATCGATGCTTTTCAGCCTAAAGAAGTTTTTAAGAAAAGGATGAAAAAGCTTATGGATGATGTTCGTAATGAACCAAAAAAAGATATAAATACCCCAATTATGGTTCCTGGCGACCCTGAGAAAAAAACTGCGGCTGATCGTCTAAAAAACGGTATACCAATTAAAGAGCACGATTTGAAGGCCCTAAATAGTATTTCTGAGAGGTTGAAAATTAAATGGATAGAATAATTGTTAAAGAAGAGGTGCTTAAATGAATACAAAGCTGAATATTATTGCAATGGTTCCTGCAAGAATAGGAAGCACTCGACTTAAAATGAAAAACCTTGCATTACTCAATGGAAAACCACTTATTTCGTATGCCATTGAAGCTGCCAAGGTTTCGGGGGTATTTAGCAAGGTGATTGTAAATTCTGATAATATAATTTTCTCAGAGATTGCAAAACGTCATGGGATAGGGTTTTATCTAAGACCAGACAGACTTGGCTCATCCACAACAAAGTCTGATAATGTAGTATATGATTTTATGATAAAGCATCCCTCTGATATACTTGCATGGGTTAATCCTACTTCGCCATTACAGACCGGAGATGAAATAAGAGAAGTTATAAATTATTTTGTAAAAGAAAATCTTGATACACTTATAACTGTGAAGAATGAGCAAGTTCACTGTATTTTTGAAGGCAGACCGATTAACTTTAATACCGCCGAAATTTTTGCCCAGACACAGGATTTAAAATCCGTCCAGCCTTTTGTATATTCAATAATGATGTGGAGAAACAAAACCTTTATGAATACTTTTGAGAGGCAGGGATATGCCTTATTTTGCGGCAAAACAGGGTATTATCCTGTAAGCAAAGAAACCTCAATAATTATCAAAACAAAAGAGGATATTATGCTTGCTGACTATGTAATGCGGACAAAATCATCGGCGGCAGAATACGAAGTGAAATATGACGATATTGTCAAGGAGTCAGTAGACGAGGGGTAAATATGATTTCGATTATCATCAGGACTAAGAATGAAGAGAGGTGGATAGTTCCATGCCTCAAATCTGTTTTTAAACAAAATTATAAAGATTTTGAGGTTATACTTGTGGATAATGAGAGCACTGACAATACTGTAGAAAAGGCATTACAGTTTGAAATAGCAAAAGTAGTAAGATGTAAAGATTATAGGCCAGGTTCAGCCCTTAATATGGGGATACGTGAATCTCAGGGTGACTATATAGTTTGTCTTTCTGGTCACTGCATTCCTGTTGACGACAAATGGCTCGATAATCTGCTGAGAAATTTTGATGATAAAGATGTTGCAGGTGTATATGGCAGACAGGAGCCGATGTCTTTTACCTCTGATTTTGACAAGAGAGACCTTTCAATCGTATTTGGACTTGACAAGAAAATACAGAGAATGGATAGTTTTTTTCATAATGCCAACAGCATGATACGAAGAGATTTATGGGGGAAAGTCCCTTTCAATGAAAATATTACCAATATTGAGGATAGGATATGGGCGCAAAAGATGCTTAATAAAGGATATAAGATCATTTATGAGCCAGAAGCAAGTGTCTACCATTATCATGGCATCCATCAAAATGGCGATGTGGAACGGTGCAGGAATGTTGTCAGGATATTAGAAAGCATGGAGGAGAAGCCTTTTGCGAAGCATCTTGATATACAGAATCTTAATATTGTGGCTGTCATACCGGTACGCGGAACTGTACAATACCTTAAACAAAAACCTCTTTTAAGTTATACAATTGAACGGACGCTACAGGCAAAACATGTTAAGAAAACTATTATCTCTACCGATAATCCTGAACTGGCAAGACTGGCAGAAAGTCTTGGAGCAGAGGTGCCGTTCCTCAGAGATTCTTCTCTTTCAGAGGATTATGTTGATATTGAACGTGTTTTAGAATATTCTATAAACAAGATTGAGTCATTAAAGATATTTCCGGATATCCTGGTTTCTCTGGAAATAACATTCCCTTTTCGTCCATTAAATCTCATTGACAATATGATTGAGCAGTTAGTTAAAAATGGACTGGACAGCATAATAGCAGCAAGGCGCGAAAACAAATCTATATGGAAGGAAAAGGACGGTACGATTGAACAGATAGAGGAAGGATTGACACCAAGACAGTTCAAGGACGCTACATATATTGGGTTAAGAGGTTTATGCTGTGTTACACATCCGGAGTTTCTGCGTGAGGGTTCCTTATTCGGAGAAAAAATAGGCATATATGAAATCAGCGACCCTTATTCTTCTATTGAAGTTAGGGATGAAAAAGATTTTAAAATGGCGGAAAAACTGATTGACATCCAGAGTTAAGAACTCAATATCAGAGAGAAGGACAGAGATGCCGCAGAAGAATATTATTATTGAGGCAAATGCAAATTTCCATCACATTGCAGGCGAAAACCTGTTCGAAAAAAACGATGACCATTTTAGAGAGTATAGAAAAAAATGGAAAGAATGGCCCGAAAGATTTTACACAGGAAATTTCCCTTTATTTATGGATATTGAGGTAACAAACGCTTGCAACCTAAAGTGTCCCTTTTGTGCTACAACATTTTTTGGAACAACAATGAAAAAAGGATTCATGTCATTGAGTACTTTAAGAAAGGTTATTGATGAGGGCGTATGCAACAATCTCTATGGAGTAAAATTCAACATACGAGGTGAACCATTGCTTCATCCGCATATTCATGAGTTTGTTGCGTACGCGAAACAAAAAGGGCTTATAGATGTCTATTTTAATACTAATGCTGTGCTCCTTGACGATGAGATGTCAAGAAAACTTATTGATGCCGGCCTTGATAGGCTTTCTATATCTTTCGAGGGTTTTACAAAAGAGGAGTATGAAAGATATAGGATTGGCGCCAAATTTGAAGTTGTGCTGTCAAATATAGAGAATATGCAGTCATTGAAAAAAAGGTTTAATGTCCAACACCCAAAGATTCGGATACAAACTGTAATGTTGCCTGAGATTAAAGATACGTTTAATGACTATAAAAATTTTTGGTCAATTCGTGCAGACGAAGTTGTATATCTTGATTATAAGGATATGAAAATAAAGAAAAAGGGTGTTATATTTCCTTGGGCGTGTCCGCAGTTGTGGCAGAGGATGGCTGTTTGGTGGGATGGGACAATACTGCCATGTAATCACGACGATAATGGGCTATTGGCTCTCGGTAATGTTAACAGTATGACAGTTCGAAATGCTTGGCTTTCTAATAGACTGCAAAAGATTAGAGATATGCATAAGAGAGGCATGGCGCATGAAATTCCAGCTTGTGATGGGTGTTATCTGAGAGACAGCGAAGTATTAAAGTATAAGAGGGAAGGCGGGAAGTTATGATAATCGCTATTTTAATGGGTAGAAAAGGGAGTAAGGGGTTTCCAAGAAAGAATTTATTCAAAGTTTTGGGCTATCCGATGGCTTATTACCCAATGAAAGCTGCACAAAACTGCCCTGATGTGGGTAAAACATATATTTCTACAGACGATGACCGTTTGATGGCGCTGGCTGAAGATAACGGTATAGAAGTTATAAAGAGACCTGTAGAACTCTGTACTGACGTTGCTCTTGGCGAGCATGTCTATGTGCATGCTTATAGAACAGTAAAGGAAAGACTGGAGGCTGAGAGGGAAGAAAGGATTGAGGGGAAAGGATTGAGGACTGAGAAAAAATGCAGGACTGAGGATGAAGGACTGAGTGGAAAGATAGAAATTGTTGTGTTGCTCATGTGTAATGCCCCTACAATTACATCAAATACAATATCTGAGGGGATAAAAGTTTTAAGGGAACATTCCGAGTACGATTCAGCAGTTACGGTATCAAAATATAATATGTGGAGTCCGTTAAGGGCAAGAAAGATTGACGCTAACGGCTTACTGAAGCCATTTGTTCCATTTGAAGCCTTTGGGGACGCAAAGACACTTAACTGCGATAGAGATTCTCAAGGCGATGTGTGGTTTGCAGATATGGGTGCATCTATCGTGCGGCCACATTGCCTTGAACATCTTGAAGATGGCCTTTTGCCACAGAAATGGATGGGGCAGAAAATATATCCACTCAAGCAGTGTGGGGGGGGGGATGTCGATTATGAATGGCAGATCCCACAGGTAGAATATTGGTTGAAGATGAACGGCCTTGGAGTTTAGGTCTTGTATGACAGCGCCGCTTTATATTGAATGAAACTTTCTGTATCAAATATTGCTTGGGAGCAGAATGAATTAAACAAGCACCTAAAATTGCTAAAGCAACTTAAATGCGATGGGGTAGAGATAGCTCCGAGCTGTGTTTGGAAAGAGCCGGTTTGTGCAGGAAAAGAAGAAATAGAAAACTTTAAAAGAATAGTGTCTAAGCATGGCCTGATTGTATCAGCATTTCATGCGTTGTTATTTACGAGGCCAGACCTGTATCTTTTTGGCGACAAATCGACAAGACAACAGACAATATTATATTTAAAGAAACTTATTCAACTTGCGGGGAGATTATCTGTACGCGTGCTTGTATTTGGTTCACCTGCAAGTCGAAAGGTTGGCAATAAAGCTTATGGGACATGCTATCAAGTTGCTGTCGAAGTTCTTAAGAAACTTGGTAAGGAGGCTGCGCTTAATGATACTTTTTTCTGCATCGAACCGCTTGGCCCTACTGATGGGGACTTCATACAGACTGCAGACGAGGCCTATCAACTAGTGCAAGATGTTGGAGAGTCGAACTTCGGCCTGCATCTTGACACGAAGGCCATGATTGAAATGAGAGAAGATTTTACTGCAGTTTTCAAAAAATATGGGTCTATTTTGCGCCATTTTCACATAAGTGAACCAGGACTTGCTCCACCTGGACATTCAGGCTTTGACCATTCTATAATAGGCAGGGAACTTGCGGAAACAAAGTATGATAAGTTTATATCTATTGAAATGAGACGAGGATTCGGTGAGTCAAAAGAGATTGTCAAAAGTGCAATTAAATATGTCCGGAAAAAATATTTTGTCTATGGTGTAAAATGAGAGACTTTAAGGTTCTATTTATATATCCAAACATTCGTGGCATGAACATGTTGCCGCCGGCGATTGCCCTTTTTTCCAGAATATTAAAGGATAATGGCTTTAAAGTTGAATTGTTTGATACAACTTATTATAAAACAGGAGGCGATTTTGATTCTGATAAGGAAAAAGAAAAAAAATTAGCTGTTAGACCGTTTGATCTTTCTAATAAAGTCATCTTGAAAACCTCCGAACCTTTTACCGATCTTGATAAATTAGTTAACAGCTATCAACCGGATTTGATTGCAATGTCGGCGACAGAAGATATCTTTCCGCTTGGACTGAAGTTGTTAAGTTCTGTACATAAATACAATATCTTGACTGTTGTTGGCGGTGTATTTCCTACATTTGCTCCTCATAAAGTCATACGAAATAAAGAAATAGATATTGTGTGTGTTGGTGAGGGAGAAGACGCGCTTTTACAGCTATGCAATTGTTTAAGGGAAGGGAAAGATTACTCCAATATCAATAATCTATGGATTAAAAAAAAGTCGGGAGAGATAATTAAAAATCCAATAGCGGATGTTACAGATATTAATAAGAATCCACTTCCCGATTTTTCTTTGTTTGAAGAAGCAAGACTGTATAGGCCTATGGCCGGGAAAATATATAGGATGCTTCCGGTTGAGACGCATAGAGGGTGCCCTTATCAATGCACCTACTGCAATTCACCTGCTCAGCAGGGATTATATAGAGATGCAAAGGCTGGGACCTTCTTCCGTAAAAAGTCCATAGATGCGCTTAGGAAAGAGATAGAGTTTTATATTAAAGAATGGAAGGCTGAATATTTCTATTTTTGGGCAGATACCTTTTTTGCATATTCAGAGAAAGAATTTGATGAATTTGTTGATATGTACAAAGATATAGGTATTCCCTTTTGGTGCCAAACGCGTCCTGAGACAATTACAGAAAAAAGGATAAAAGGGCTTCGCGATGTAGGCCTCCATAGGATGTCGCTTGGCATTGAACATGGGAATGAAGAATTTAGAAAGAAAATTATAAATAGGAATGTCAAGAATGAAACTATCATAAAGGCTTTTGATATTATCCATTCTTTTTCTTTACCCGCAGGTGTCAGCGTGAATAATATTGTAGGTTTTCCAACCGAAACCCCTGCTCTTACATTTGATACAGTAGAACTGAATAGAATTATTGCAGATAAGGTAGATACAATGAATTGCTATACATTTACTCCGTTTCATGGCACCCGTTTAAGGGAATTATCTGTTAAATTAGGCTACTTGGATGAAGATGCTTTTACAGGCTGCCTTACAGGAGACCCCGTATTAAACATGGCACAATTCCCAAAGGAGAGACTTAAAGGAATAATGAGGACATTTTCACTATATGTAAGGTTTGATAAATCAAGGTGGAAGGATGTAGAGATTGCGGAAGGATTTTCACCGGATGGTGAGAAAATGTTTAGTAAATTGAGAAATGAATATATTCAAAAATATTTCTCTACAGAATCGGTCAATTAGTTAATCTGCTGTTAAACCAGCAGGTTTCAGTTTGGTGATGGACGGGCAGCCAGAACAGGCTCGATTTTAGATTGAACCAAAAGAAGCAACCGATTTCTGTCTATGATATTTCACTCATGAATCTAAAAGGTAAAAAAATATTGATAATAGGGGCGAGCAGCGGTTTGTCCTCTGATCTTAATAGTATGTTGTTGAAATCAGGTGCAATTTTAGGGTTGCATTATAATAAAAATAAAAAACCTCTCTCTAAATATCCAGAAACAAAAAAGGTTAAAAAATTCCAGAAAAATCTCAAATCTGCCATATTATGTTATGAACTTATAGATAAATTTGTTGACTGGGCAGGAGGTATTGATTGTTTGGTGCAGTTATCAGGGGATATTAAGAGGCCTATTCATTGGCAAAATATAACAGAGGAAGATTGGCTATATGATTTATCCGTAAATCTTGTCATGCCATTTTTTTTGGTACAGAGAACCATCGGATATATGAAAAAGAGAGGAGGTAGGATTATCTTAACAAGCACTGCCTCTGCTGCTCATGGCGGTGGCGCAAATTCACTTGCTTATGGTGTAGCAAAGGCAGGGATTGAATGCATGGTTAAAGGCTTGGCCCGAGATTCCGCTAAATATAATATCTTAGTAAATGCTATAGCGCCAGGTTTTATCCCGACAAAATTTCATACCGAAAAGATGAACAGAACTGCGATACAGTTACAAAATAGGATAAAATTGATACCATTAAAAAGAGCCGGAACAACTAAAGAAGTTGCCGGTACAATATTGTTTTTACTGTCTGAATATTCTACATATATTACAGGACAAGTAATACCCGTAAGTGGAGGCGATTGGTTGTAATGTAAGAGGAGGATGGTATGTATGATTTTTACTTCGGTACAAATGAAGAGATAGGTTGTGATCCTAAAAGATACTTGCTTGCTATCAAAAGGATGCTTCCAAGATGGTGTAATTCTATACCAGATTCTGAATATATGGCATTATATGATGCAATTTCCGAATTGAGTTTGCCTAAGCAGCCCGTCTTTGTTGAAACTGGAAGCGGTGCAAGTACTATAATTTTATGTTATTTTGCGGTTAAGACAGGAGGCGAGCTTTATACCTGGGATATTAATGGGAATAAATTATCTTATATGAGGTCTGTTTTAAATGACACAATTATGAGGTACTTTATAAGCAATAACCTTAATAATCATTGGAAATATATTGCTTTTAGCAGCACATCACAATTTGCAGGCATTAATATACTTAAAGAACTGGGTAAAAAAGTTAGTGCATGTTTTCTCGATAGCGAACATACATTAGATGTGCTTATGAGTGAAGTCAAAAGTGTTTCAGATGTTCTTGATGAGGTAGCCTTAGTAGCTATAGATGATGGCAATTATAACTATAAATACAATAACACTGCTTATATCAATATGATTCGGAAAAAACACAATTTGTCACAAATAACTGATACATCTGAAAATATTGGAAAACGTTTTTGGGAGGAGGTAGGCGATTATCTGAAGAGAAGCTTTAAAAAAGTAGAGTATATAGACGATAATTACAAGAAAACCTACCGATCAGATATTTTCTGGTCTTATTATAAAACAGATAGAGAAGTTATGACGGGTCTCTGTATGGAAAAGAACGACGATCTTGAACATAGATTTGATGCGTGGAAAATTTACAGGTGAATAATATACAAGACTCAAGGGTGCTATTAATAAAATAAAGACAATATGGTTAAAGATATGGCAAAGAATGCCTTTAATGATTTCAGAATACTACTTATTTACACCAACACTTCTATGGAGCCTTTGATGCCTTTAGGGGTTGGTTCTATTGCCACTGCATTACGACTGGCTGGATTTAATGTTGAGTTGTTTGACACCACTTTTTATGAAGATGAACGAAGTGATAGCCAGCGGGCACGAGAATATAGTTTGCAAATAAAACCCGTTGATTATTCACAGGTAGGAGTTAGAAGTATCAATAGAGATCCAGTAGAGGATTTTATTGAGTTAGTCCATGATTTCAAGCCGCACCTCATCGGACTTTCATGCGTAGAATTAACATGGCCTCAGGGATTGAAATTGCTGGAATCGGTAAAAGAATATAAAATACCAAATGTTGTAGGTGGTTGCTTTGCAACATTTTCTCCGGATGTAGTAATTTCAAACGATATTGTAGATATGATTTGTATTGGTGAAGGCGAGATTGCCATTGTTGAACTGGCCAAGAAGATGTCTCTTAATGAACAATTTATAGACATTCCCAATTTATGGATAAAGAGAAATAATGCAATTTACAGGTCAAAGATGGCCGATCTCATTGAGCTTGATTTACTACCGATACCGCAATTCGGAATCTTTGCGCCAGAGAGAATATACCGTGCAATGGCCGGTAAGATTTATAGGATGCTGCCAATAGAGTTCTCGAGGGGTTGTCCATATAAGTGTACGTATTGTTCTGCGCCATCCTACGCTAAAAAATTTAGTCCTGTTGGCAGATGGTTACGGTTTAAGAGCGTCAGTCACATAATGGACGAAATAGATTTTTATATTAGAGAAAATAATGTTGAATATTTTTACTTTGTATCAGAATCCTTTTTAGCTATGCCGCCAGAATATAAAAACGAATTTTATAGAAGATACAAAAAATATCAGATACCATTCTGGTTTAATACTCGTCCAGAAACGATTAATAATAATGATATAAGTCACTTAGAGGATATCGGTTGCAATCGTATTAGTATTGGAATAGAGAGTGGTAATGAAGAATTCAGGAAAAGGGTATTAAAGAGGGATTGTTCTAACAAAAATATATTGAAGGCAATTAACATTGTATTGAAGTCGAAAATACAATTATCTGTAAACAACATGATTGGTTTTCCGGATGAAACAAGGGAAATGGTTTTTGATACAATTGAGTTGAATAGAGAATTTAAGGCCGATAATCATAGTATATCCATCTTTCAGCCCTTCCGGGGGACAGAACTCTATGATTATTGTGTGGCAAAAGGTTATTGGGATCCAACTAATCTATGTTCAGAATCATTTGCAACACCGGCATTGGAGATGCCTACTTTGACAAAGGATGAAATTAAAGGTCTTTACCGCACCTTTAATCTCTATGTCAATGCTGAAAAGGTTTTTTGGAACGATATTGGCAAGGCAGAGAAATTAGATGAAGATGGGAATAAGGTTTTTTTTGAGCTGGCTCAGAGATTTTATTCGCAGAGTGGTATGCCGGTTAAAAGCCATACAACAAAATAATGCAGGTGAACTTTTATGCCGAAAATAGCAATTACAACTACGTCATTTGGTGAATATGATAAGCAATCAATAATGCTTTTAGAGGAGAACGGCTTTGAAATTATTTTAAACCCCTATGGCAGGCAATTGAAAAGAGACGAGATTATTGAATTGTGCAAACATGCTGTCGGTATTATTGCTGGAACAGAAACACTTGGTGCAGAGGTTTTAGAAAAATTAACTCAGTCCACAGCTCTCAACCCTCAGTCCTCTCTAAAGGTAATATCCCGTTGTGGCACAGGTCTTGATAATGTTGATTTAGAATCCGCCCAAAAATTAGGGATAAAGGTGTTTAACACACCGGATTCTCCTACGCTTGCAGTAGCGGAGTTAACAATAGGTTTAATCTTAAATCTTTTAAGAAAAGTTAACCATATGGATAAAACTATAAGGAATGGCAAATGGGAAAAGATTATGGGGAATCTTCTCTATGAGAAGAGGGTTGGAATAATAGGGTTTGGAAGGGTTGGACAAATGGTTGCTGCGCTTTTAATACCCTTTGGTTGCAAAATAAGATATTACGATATAAAAACTTACGATTCAAATCTAAAGGTTAAGAGGATAGGGTTAGATGAACTTTTAAAAACAAGCGATATCATATCAATTCATGTTTCTTCTAAAGAGCAAATAATAGGGAAGAGCGAAATTAGACAGATGAAAAAAGGGGCATGGTTGGTAAATGTTGCAAGAGGTGGAGTTGTTGATGAAGGTGCATTATATCACGCATTTAAGGATGGCCATTTAGCCGGTGCTGCATTGGATGTTTTTGAACAGGAGCCGTATAAAGGGAATTTAAAAGAACTTGATAATGTAATACTGACTCCTCATATAGGATCTTATGCTAAAGAGGCAAGAATAAAAATGGAGATTGAAGCTGCTGAAAATCTTCTTAAAGGATTGGAGGTAACATGAAATGAAGATTATAGTATTTGGCGGTTCTGGTTTTCTTGGCAGTCATGTCGCTGATGCCCTGACTGATGCTGGCTATGATGTTACTATCTACGACATCAGACCATCTCCATATCTCAGGAACACCCAGAAGGGAATAATTGGAGACATTTTGGATAGCTCCAAAGTAGAAGAAGCAGTTAAGAACTCAGATGTAGTTTACAATTTTGCCGGGTTAGCTGATATTAATGATGCAAGCCAGAGACCGTTGGAAAGTGTGAAGTATAATATTCTTGGCAATTCTATCATTTTAGAGGCATGTTGCAAGGCACAGGTTAAACGGTTTGTTTTTGCAAGCACTCTTTATGTTTACAGTAAGGCGGGTTCATTTTACAGGAGCACAAAACAGGCATGTGAACTTCTTATTGAAAATTATCATGAAATCTTTGGTTTACCCTACACCATACTCCGCTATGGCTCCCTTTATGGGCCAAGGGCAGATGATAAAAATTTTATCCACAGGGTGATAAAACAGGCTCTCACAGAGGGAAAGATTGTAAGAGAAGGCGACGGCGAGGAAATAAGGGAGTATATACATGTGTTGGATGCCGCAAAGGGCAGCGTGGATATACTTTCCGAAGAGTTTGTGAATCAGCATGTTATACTCACCGGTCAACAGCAGATGAAGATTAAAGACCTTCTTATTATGATAAATGAAATGCTTGATAACAAAATAAAGATAGAATTCTTGCCCGCCGGTAAGAATCATAACTACGAAATTACGCCTTATTCATTTGCGCCAAAGGTAGGAAAGAGATTAACGAGCAGAACATATTTGGATCTTGGGCAGGGTATTCTTGACAATATATCCGCTATATATAGAGATGTCAGCCCATTACCTACATACGACGGTATTATAATCAAAGGGAGTTAGAGAAAAAGACTGAGGGCTGAGGACAAAGTTATTTCACCACTTCTGTCGTTACTCCTCAACCCTTTTTTCTCAGTCCTTGTTCCTTTCACCATGAGATATATATACCTTTCATATTCTTTAGAAAGTGAAATTCCTGTTTATGGTGGTCGTGATTCTTTAAATATAAGAAACAAGAAGTCTCTTCGTAACGGAGATTCTGCGAATGTCTTCAACTTTACCATGGAAAACCATTGGGGAACCCATGTTGATGCGCCGAACCATTTTTTTGAAAACGGTTTGACGGTAAATGATTATCCGGCAGATTTTTGGTTTTTTAAAAATCCTATAGTTATACGGATTGACTTAAAGCCGGAAGAGTTATTATGCTGCTCCGGATGGACAGATGGGATAATGCCTGAAACGGACATTATTTTTTTTAAATCCGAATGGGGGTGTGTGAGGAAAACGGAGAAATACAGTATTGATAATCCTGGAATTCATCCTGAAGTTGGATTTTTTTTGAGGGGTAAATATCCTTCTGTCAGGGCTATCGGAATAGATTGGGTATCAATATCAGCCTTTAAAAATAGGGAAATGGGAAGGCAGGCGCACCGCGTATTTCTTGACCCGGACGGACCAAACAATCCCGTATTAGTTATCGAGGATATGGATTTGTCGCATGATTTAAGTGGATTAAGAGAGGTATGGGTTGCGCCTTTAAGGGTGGAGGGAATAGACAGTGCGCCATGTACGGTGATAGGAGTAATTAAGGAATAAGATTGAGGGAAGAATGATTAGAACGATTTTTTTTGATTTTGACGGCGTAATAGTAGAATCGGTAGATATAAAGACAAAGGCATTTTATCGGCTGTTTGAAGCTGAGGGAGAGAATGTTGCGCGGCAGGTTGTTGATTATCATCTTAAAAATACCGGCATTTCAAGATATGATAAGTTTAGATATATATATAGAGAAATACTGAACCGCCCTCTTGACGAAGAACAATTTAGTGCGCTCTGTAATAAGTTTGCCGGCCTTGTGATAGATAATGTTGTGAAAGCTCCTTATGTAAAAGGGGCAAAGAAGTTTCTTGAGGATTATTCAGCAGGCTATAGGTGTTTTGTCGTATCGGCAACCCCTCAGGAAGAAATAGAAGAAATAGTTCAAAAACGAGGGATTAGTCATTTTTTTGCAGGGATATACGGCGCTCCAACCATTAAATCAAGGGCTGTAAAAGATATCATTATTGCAGAAAGGGTTAGCTCTACAGATGCATTATATATTGGTGATGCGTTAAGTGATTATAATGCTGCAAAGGATAATAGTGTGCATTTTATAGCGCGCATATATGGCAACGAATCCATATTTGCAGGGTTAAATTGTTTGAAAGTAAAAGATCTGACTAATCTAAAAGAGATAATTGATACAAATCAATATATTTTTTGAGACATTTTATTGTATGTTTGGAGGAGTATGGCTGATTATGGGCTTGAGGGAAGGATAAGGAAAGCCTTTGAATTTTTATCGTCAATAAATCAAACTGCTTACAAAGATATATATTTATTGTCAAATGAGGTTCTCAGTAAGAATCCTTTAACAAATAATTTTTTAAGCAGGTTTTTGCAAGAAGAGGCCCCTCAACCTATAAACAGATTGTATGTTTTTTCTAAATTCTTGCACTATTACTTTAAAAGTATTGTCCACTTCACACTATATTTGTTAAATTTTATCGTTTTTTATGTATCACGATTAAGATATGCTATAAATTACACGCATAAAGAATTTATACTCATAGATACTTTTTTTCTAATTGATAGGATAGATAAAGCTGGTAATTATGCAGACGAATATTTTGTTGGATTAAGAGAGCTTTTGAATAAACTGAATAAACACTATGCGTATTTACCAGTATTCTGTTCAACGAAAAACCCCTTAAAGCTTTTCAGGGTTTTTAAACTAATTAAAAAAGAAGAAATTCCTGTATTGACAGAATATCAAATTCTATCCATATCAGATGTATTTTTGATTTTCCTTTTCATGCTTATTTATCCATTTAGAGTGCTTAAATTAGTCGAGACCTTGGATAGTAATTATGCAAAGTGCATTGGTGATGGTGATATAACAGAATTGGTCAGAGATATATGTTTATTGAAAAATGAGCTTATTGATAATTTATCCCATGTTACATTTCATAGGTTTTCAAGATACTTGCAGGGCAGGAAGATTGCAGCGCTGCCGTATGATAAGATAAAACTAATAAGCTGGTTTGAGAATCAGACTATAGATAAAAATTTATATAAAGGGTTAAGGGAAAGGGAAAATAAAATTAAAATTTATGGTATCCAGTCTTTTATATTTTCAAATATGGTTTTAAACATTTTAGTAGACGAAAATGAGAACAAATTTGGGATTCTGCCGGATAGGATTATCGTTAACGGTTCTTATTATGTTCCAAAAGCTACAAACATAGACTTTATAGTTGGCCCCTCATTCAGATATAGAAAGGTTTTTTCCACTGTTATTAATAAAAATAAACAATCTCATATTTTAGTTTTACTTCCCTATGTGGCTGATGATACGAGAAATATATTGGGTTTGCTGAATAAAATGAATTTGCCGGCCCAGAATGTGATAATAAAACCCCACCCTGCTGTCACTGCAGAGATATTTAACTCTTTGATTCCAAACAAGTCGCAAATTGTCAATACTGATCTCTATGAACTGTTGAAAACTTCAAAAATAGTCATAGGAGCCGCATCTGGAAGCTTGGCAGAGGCTGCCAGCTTTGGAATACCGGTGATATCAGTAAAAAATATGTCAGGAATTGATTATAATCCCCTGCCTGAATATGGCAGAGGTATAATATGGGATGAGGTTACAAGTAGTTTTGAGCTGGAGAGAGCTATAACTCAATTTGAATGTGCTCTAAAAGATAAGATCAAAAATAGTGAAATAGAGAAAGTCGCAAAAAAATATAAAGAGATGTTTTTTTGTGAGCCTACAGAGGAAAGCATCATAAGGTCATTAGAACTGAATGATTAAAATACTTCTTATTATTGCATACGAGATAATCATAAATTCGGTATTGAAGTGATGAATAGATTTAAAAACTCTGATAAAATTTTAATTATTGGTGGAACAGGGTTTATTGGAAGGCATCTTGCTGAAAGGTGCATGAGGGATACTCCGCACATCATATCTTTAGGTTTCACGGATAAATCGGCCTGCGGTACAGTTACTGGAAAAGTAGAACTTATTCATGCTGATATAAGCAGTAAGTCTCAGTTGAAATCTGTGTTGAGCGGCAAACAGTTTGATTACGTGTTCAATTTAGCAGGATATATAGACCATACACATTACTTCAACGGAGGGCGTAAAATAATAGAAACTCATTTTATAGGACTTATGAATTTGATAGATAGTCTTGATATAGAAACATTGAAAGGCTTTGTTCAGATTGGAAGTAGTGATGAGTATGGCGACTCGTCAGCCCCCCAAAAAGAGACAATGAGCATGAAGCCGATATCCCCGTACTCTATGGCAAAGACGGCAGCTTCTTATTTTATAGAAATGCTTTCCAACACAGAAAAGTTTCCCGGTGTTGTTCTAAGACTTTTTCTTGTTTATGGCCCCGGTCAGAACAGCAAGAGGTTTTTGCCACAGCTAATAAATGCCTGTTTAAAGGGTGATGAGTTTAAGATATCTGAAGGTAAACAGATACGTGATTTCTGTTTTGTGGAGGATGTTGTTGAGGCTCTGGTGAAAGCTGCATTATCTCAGAAGGCAAAAGGGCATATTATTAATGTTGCGTCAGGCACCCCTCTGACAATAAGGGAGGTCACAGAAAAAGTTGTTCTGTTGGCTGGCGGAGGAAAACCTTTGTGGGGATTATATCCATATAGAAAAGGAGAGAATATGCAGCTATATGGCGACATAAGCCTTGCTAATGATCTGCTTGAGTGGTACCCGCTCATAAATTTTGATGAGGGGCTGAAAAGGACTATAGATTATTATAGAAATTCTTTGAGCGGAGGGAACAGATGAAGGTGGTAATATTGGCTGGGGGATTAGGGACAAGGCTTAGCGAGGAGACCATAGTCAAGCCTAAACCAATGGTTGAGGCAGGGGGGAAGCCAATCCTTTGGCATATAATGAATATATATGCATTTTATGGATGCAAAGAATTTATAATTGCCCTGGGATATAAGGGAGAGGTAATTAAGGAATACTTTCTTAATTACTATTATCATCAGAGTGATCTCACAATAGACCTAAAGACCGGTGGGATTAGCACAACGAACAGCAGCTTAAAAGATTGGATCGTGCATCTTGTGGATACTGGACTTAACAGTATGACCGGCGGCAGGCTTTATAGATTAAGAAGCATATTGAAGAGAGAAGCATTTATGCTAACTTATGGTGATGGCGTCGGTAATGTGAATATCGATAATCTCATTGCATTTCATAAAGCACACGGCAAAATAGCTACAATTACCGCTGTTAAGCCATCTGCTCGCTTTGGCGGGATGAGTTTTGATGGTGATAGGGTTGTAGAGTTTAAGGAGAAACCTCAGACAGAGGAGGGGTGGATTAACGGTGGTTTCTTTGTATTTGAGCCGGAGATATTTGAATACATTAGCGGGGATGATGCTATTCTTGAAAAAGATCCTTTAGAAAATCTTGCTAAAGATAGTCAGTTAATGGCATATAAGCACGAAGGATTCTGGCAGTGTATGGATACCTTGAGGGATAAGCAGTTGCTTGACAAGCTATGGGAGAGTGGCAAAGCGCCGTGGAAGATGTGGAAATGAAAAAGCTGCCTGTGTCCAATGCTTTTGGCGGTTTGTATAAGGGCAAGACCGTGCTTGTGACAGGGCATACCGGTTTTAAAGGGTCATGGCTTACCGCATGGCTGATATCTCTTGGCGCAAAAGTTGTTGGATATTCAGCATATCTTCCATCGGAGCCGTGTAACTTTACTGTATGTAATCTTGGAGACCATATTGCCAGCATTGAAGGAGACATACGTGACGTTGAAAAAATGAAACAGGTCTTTCTAAAATATAAACCCGATGCTGTATTTCATCTTGCTGCACAGCCTATAGTGCGAAGGGCATACAATGACCCCAAATTGACATTTGACACAAATGTTATGGGGACCATTAACGTTCTTGAGAGTATTCGTGCTGTGTCAGGGGTAAAGGCTGCGGTAATTATAACCAGCGACAAGTGTTATCAGAATGTTGAGTGGCCGTGGGGCTATCGTGAGAATGATAGAGTGGGAGGAGATGATCCGTACAGCGCTTCAAAGGCTTGCGCTGAAATTGCATGTCATTCGTATATCAAATCTTTTTTTCAGAATAAAAATTCCCCGAGGGTTGCAACGGCGAGGGCGGGGAATGTAATAGGTGGCGGAGACTGGGCTGATGCGCGCATTATTCCCGACTGTGTGCGGGCGTGGGCAAAAGGCAAAGAGGCCTATATCCGAAATCCGAATTCAACAAGGCCATGGCAGCATGTGCTTGAACCTCTTAGCGGTTATCTCTGGCTTGGAGCAAATCTTTTTAAGTCCGGCAAGATGCATGGAGAAGCATTTAATTTTGGTCCTGACCAGAAGGTAGATAAGCCTGTTGCTGAACTGATAGAAAAGTTTGTTTCATACTGGGGAAATGCTGTGTGGAAGCATGCTAAAAACAAAACCGACAAAAAAGAAAGCATATTATTGAAACTTTCCTGCGATAAGGCATTGCATTTATTGGACTGGCACGCAGTGCTTTCATTTGAAGAGACGGTGAAGATGACTGCAGATTGGTATAAGCGATTTTATAATGGAGAAGAAGATATGTATGCCTTTAGCATTAATCAAATTAAAGAATATACCCTTCTGGCCGAAGAACAAAATCTGGCATGGGTAAAAGCGAAGTTTAAATGATTGAAGGCGTAGTTATTCAGGAATTAAAGCAGATAATTGACGAACGTGGAAAGGTCATGCATATGCTTAGGTCGGATTCCCCAATGTTTACAGGATTTGGCGAAATATATTTTTCAGTCGTTAATCAAGGCGTTATCAAGGCATGGAAAAAACATTTGAAAATGACCCAGCATTTTGCTGTCCCTGTAGGGAGGATTAAGTTGGTTATTTATGATAGCAGAGAAGGCTCATCTTCTTTAGGAAAGGTTGAGACATTAGAAATAGGAGAAGATAATTACTGTTTGGTGAAAATTCCTTGCATGCTGTGGTATGGTTTTCAGGGGATTTCTTCTATCCCTGCGCTCATTGCCAATTGTACTGATATGCCGCATGGCCCATCCGAAGTTGAGCGCATGGACCAGTTTGCCAAAACAATCCCCTATTATTGGGAATGAAAATGACTAATAAACAAACCGGCAGTTTTAAGGCCCAAGCCCGCGGCCAGTCATCTATCCAGCCAACGGTAAGTGTAATAGTCAATTGCCTTAATGGCTCAAAATATCTTCGTGAGGCAATTGATAGTATCTATGCCCAAACCTATAAAGACTGGGAAATAATTTTATGGGATAATGCTTCAACCGATAACAGCCCGGAAATTGCCAGAAACTATGATGGGAAATTGCGCTATTTCAGGGGAGAAAAGACAGTCCCCCTTTACGCGGCAAGGAATTTAGCCTTACAGCAAGCCAGAGGAAGATATATTGGATTTCTTGATTGTGATGATATGTGGCTGCCGCAAAAACTGGAATGGCAGATTCCGCTGTTTGAAAGTGATAATAAAATTGCTTTGGTATACTCAAATGTTAAGATATTGGAAGAAAATGGCAGTGTTAGAAGAATAAATAATGTACAACCAAGCGGAAGGATATTTAGACAGCTACTTAAACATTATAACATTAACCTGCAAACAGCAATGATTTCAAAGGCAGCGCTCGATTCATTACAAAATTGGTTCGACGATACATTGAATTTAGCAGGAGATGTTGATTTGTTTCTCAGAATAGCCCATGATTGGGATGCAAAATATTTGGACAAGGTAACTGCAATATATAGAGAGCATGGTGAAAACCTTTCTTTAAAATTAGCAGAAGAGATTCCTGTGGAGCTTGAATGTATAATTGGAAAACTCTCAAATCTGTATAAAAACTTTAGAAAAGAATATGAGATGGAGATTATAGAACTGCGGATGAGATTACAAAAAGGTCTGGCAGTTTCTAAGTGGAAATCCGGAAAAAATTCCGAGGCAAGACAGATAGCCCTTTCGCATTTGTTGAGCATGAGACCGTTTATTTTATTATACCTGTCGTCATTTTTCCCCTATAGGGTAATGAGTTTTATGAGGAATAATGTCTTATGGCAATATGCAATGCGATTGTATAAAGCAATAGCCTTTCTCAATTAAAGTATCATCATAAATAGATTTTAAAAGGCAAAATGTCATCTTTTAGAGAATATATAAATAAAGGTTTTCAATACATGTTTTCCTTGCAGAGATTAACTATCATTTATATCGCATCAATAATATTAATTAGTGTAATCTATTTTCAAATATACTATCATATATGGTTTATGAAATTATTTGGCTGGGAAAAAGCTGCCAATCAGAATGCCTTTTTCATACTTGCTTTTACTGGCATCTTTATAATATGCCAGTTGGTTTTATTAAAACAAGGTAAAATAGAAAAGAAAATAAATGAAAGTAGCAAAAGGCTCGTTATCCCAATCTTATTATATGTTGTTTTTGGTTCATTTGTAATAATTTTACATGAAGAAGGGTTTGGCGCAATAAAAAGGTATTTTTTCTATCTGTTCTCTCCAATGTTGGTGTGTATTAGTATTTTTGGTTTGTATAGAAATAATGAGAACTTAAAGACTGCCTTGCAAACCCTTTTCATTGTAGGCGTTACCCTTTCTATCTATTCAATGATTCTGCATTGGGGAACCCCTAATACAGTAAATGCGGTGCACTCTACTACAAAAGATGGCGTTGTGTCCTGGGGAGTGCTTGATGAAACCCATAATGTAATAAATCCTGTGTACTTTACAAAAAAAGGGGCGGTAGTAAGATTTGCGTTTCCTGGCATAGCCCCAAATACCTTTGCTTCAATGTTGATACCAATAATCCTGATTGGATTATATTTTATTAAAAATAGTAAAGGGATATTTGAATATATATATGTTGGCGTAACTTTATTTCTGTTTTATACCCTTCTCGAAACAATATCACGGGCGGTATTTGTGTCGGTGGTCATTGGAATGGCATACTTCATTGTTAGGAGTTGGTCTGGTTTTAAAAAAATGACTGTCATCATTTTTATTGCAGGTCTTATGTTTGTTACAGCAATTCAGGAGACATTTTTTTTGAGGGCTTTGCAAACAATAGCCGCATTTAATCCCTCAATAACTGAGGTGAGCTTTTTGGAGAAAATATTTGAAGAAAAAATAGTAGCGATTGGGCTTGCAGAAACAGGGCCGGGCAGGGGAGAGGTTGTTTTGGGAGGTGAAACGCGCCTGCATATGATGATGAATACATTGTCATATATTAAGGCTAAACCGATACTTGGTTATGGTTTCACTCGGCTTGAAAGTCTTCAAACCAAATCATTTGACGGCAGTATAGACCATAATTTTTATTTGAGGTTAACCGCTCAAGCCGGACTGCTGGTGGTTATACCCTTGGCGTTCTTTTTATTTTTACTCTATAACAACGCTCGTAATGTTTTGGTTAGAAGGCCAAGCGGAGATATGATGATATCTGGCTCAAATTCGAAGGATATGGGCGTACTTCTATTAGCCGGCCTCTTTGCCTTTTTAGTTGACCTTAATGCCCCTCCGGGTTTTTTCCATTTCTATTGGGTATGGTTCGGCTTTGCAGCGGCATGGGCAAGAAACTGTGAAGCGGAATATCGGATTTTGAGAAAACCTTTATGAAGAAAATAACCTTTGTTATTTCCGAAGCAAGACTGCATGAGCAGCTGTCTATTATGGCTCTGAGCGCATCTTTAAAAAGAGCAGGGCATGAAACCTCACTGGTATTTTTTCAGAATGACCCCTTAAATAAAGATAAAATTGTAAAAGCGATTGAAAGAGAAAGCCCGGATTTTATAGCCCTCAGCTTTATGTCGTGTGTAAAGGAACACTATGTTAATTTAGGTAATTATATAAAGCAGCATATAGATGTTCCAATAATTATTGGCGGGCCTGCCGCCACATTTGACTCGGGTTTAATCAGCATTAAAGATAATCCTTTTGATGCGGTATGTATCGGAGAAGGAGATTTATCTCTTGTTGATTTCGTGAATGGATATAATCATGGAAAAAACTCTATGCCATTGCACAACTTTGTTGTTAGGTCCGAAAACGGAGACCAATTAAGAGGCGATTTGCGGGCTCTTGTTGACCCGCTGGACGATTTGCCTTTTCCTGACAGGAAAATAATATACGATAAAGATGATTTTCTTAGAAATTCTAAAATCAAGATGTTTATATCAGGCAGAGGATGTCCTTACCAATGCACTTATTGCTTCAATCATAAGTATAACAGCATGTATAAAGGGAAAGGACGCATTATCCGTCATAAATCAGCAGATTATTTTCTTGAAGAAATTCGTCAGATAAAAAAAGAATATCCATTGGAAGGGATTATTTTTGAGGATGATATCTTTGTTATTGATAGGGAATGGCTTGCAGAATTTGCCGGAAAATATCCCAGACAGATTGGACTGCCTTATATGTGTTATGTCCGCCCTAATATTGTGACTGAGGAGATCGCAAGACTACTTAGGATTTCAGGCTGTTATTCGGTGCGCGTTGCCATAGAATGCGGCAATGAAACCCTTAGGAACAAGGTCCTTAAGAGGAATCTCACGGACATACAGATATTGAAAAGTTGTCAGATTCTTCACGATGAAGGTCTGAAGGTTGGAACAATTAATATCCTCGGACTGCCCACTGAAACTATAGGAAATATGCAAGAAACACTTGCGCTTAATAAGGCATGTGCGCCTGCGCATGTTTCTGCTAATATATTTATGCCCCTTCCTGGCGTAGATTTGACATCCTACGCCATTGAAAAGGGTTTATTGGACGAGAGATTTGCCTCGCCAAAATCAAGCCATCATATGAGCGAGATGAAGTATCCGGACGATATAAAGAAGTTTTTGTATCCATTTAAATCGCTTTTTCCACTCGTGGTGCAAAAAAGATATGTGGAGAAAATTGCCCCTTTATTAATGAAATTGCCTAATTCTCTCTTAAAACTTATAGACAGTTGTTACAGACTCTACAGTAATGCAAAATTTTATCCGCCTGTCCGTTTTAGTATTCATGATAAACTGATAGCATTGCGTCGTTATTTATCCATTGTTTCGCACTAACAGATTTGTATGGTGCTCTTATTGTTTGATAGCAACTAATAATACGAGAGTTTTTAGATTATGTTATAGGACTAAAGGGGAAAACAGAACTCTTGAAAGGGTAAATATGAATCGTTATGCCCTGTTTTCAGTAAATATTACAGATAGTCTGATAGATTTTGCTAATATGCTGTCCTCATTGAATTGGCAGATAATAGCAACAGATAAGCCTTATGGCATATTGAAGCAGTCAGGTATAAAGGTAATTTCAATAGCTGATTTTGTTAGGGTTGATGATGATTACGGTTTTCCGCCAACTCTCCACCCGAGGATAGAATATGCCCTTACTTCCAGAGATGCAAAAGACAGAATAGAACTTGTTTACAATGTTCCATATGAATTAGAGCTTGGGAATGATGTAGGGGGGCATACACTTTTGGCATTGGCTGTTAAGGGGAATAGACTTCCAGTGGTTACATATGATGACATGCGAGAAGTGGTAAACATGTTGGCTGAATGCGGGGAGATACCTGACGATAAAAGAAAAGAACTGATTAGCAAAGCCAGCTTTCAGATTGTTAAACATTATTGTTCCATATTGTCAATTGCCCAGGATGATAATTATAGCGCCGTTGTCATGCATAAGAGATACAGACTGTTGAATGGGGAGAATCCTTATCAGGCGCCTGCAGATTTCATGAAAACAAATTCTGAGGATCCACTCTCATTGCAAAAATTCAGCCTTGTGACTGACAATATTCCGTGTTTTACGAATATGGCTGACATTGACTGTCTTATTGAGTCGTTTTGTAAAATAGCTCTTGCATTTTACAAGAATAAAAATAAGATGCCATTTATCGCGATAGCTGCGAAACATGGTAATCCATGTGGTGTGGGTGTAGACTGGATTGATCCGTTAATATCCATTAAAAAGGCACTTTGGGGCAATCCTTTAGCTATTTGGGGTGGTGAGGTTGTGGTTAATTTCCCTCTCACCGTGGAAGCTGCTAATCTGTTTTATGCAAGTGCCGAGCGTATGGAAAAATATAAAAACGCAAAGTGGATGTTGGATATAATCCTTGCTCCAGCAATTGAGGATATGGCTCTTAAAATTCTTTCTCAGAGGAAAAACACAAAGATATTTATTAACTCGGATTTATCAACACCAGCACTCCCTCTGGAAAAATGGAACTATAGGTTTGTACGAGGCGCTGCTTTGCGCCAACCTGCGCATACCTACATCTTAGATTTAAAAGATGCTGTGCATCTGGGCGGGCTATTGTCTGAAGAAGAATTGGACTCTGTAATTATTGCTTGGGGTTGTGCTTTTACCTCTTTCCATGGTGGTAACGAAGTTGCAATAGCTTCAGGTGGGCAGTTAATAGGTATTGGAGGCGGACCTTCTACCGTTGATGCCACTGAAACAGCTATACACAGGTGCCTCAAATATAATCACTCAATAACCAGAGCAGTATTTGCTACAGATGCTTTTTTCCCATTTGTTGATGTGCCGGCTATCCTTGCAGATGCAGGTTGTACAGCTGGTATTTCGCCATCTGGCGGTATAAATATAAAGAAAGTGGAAGAATTCTTTGTCAAGAGGGGTACAAAGGTAATATTTCTTCCTGAAGATATCAGGGGTTTTTGTAGGCATTAATATTAGGATGAAAATGAGAATTTTAATCATTGAACCACCGGCAGTATCAAAATTTGGCAATCAGAGAATCTTTGGTGGAAACGGAAGCAATAAGAGTGATTTCCGCAAACCACCTTTGGATCTCATGATGATCTCTGGATATCTGAGAAAAGAAGGGTTTGACAATGTCCTTATAGATGCGAATGCATCAAGAAAAACCGTAGATGATGTAAGGGAAGCTATGGAAAAAGAGGCGCCAGATGTTGTTTTCTTTTCTACGTCTACTTGCACCATTTATAAAGATTTGCTTGTGGCAAAAACAGCCAAGGAGGTAAATCCGTCAATAATAACTATTGCTTTAGGAACGCATGTTATGGCGTTGCCGGAAGATACGTTCAAGGAGTCCGAATATCTGGATGCGATTATTTATTCAAATGAATGGGAACAAGCTGCATTGAATATAGTAACGAATCTGCCACATCTGAAAATGCAAATGGTATATTTTTCAGAAAATCTAGCGGCGAAATTGTGAAGACAGATATGCAGCCTCAAATGCAGAATCTTGATGATCTGGGATTCCCGGTACACGATAAATTAGAGAAAGAGCTTTATAGGGACCCAACTACGAAAAGGTTTCCTAAAACAATGGTTATGGGGCAAAAGGCGTGCATTAATAACTGCAGCTTTTGCTGTCAGCCGGCTTTTTTTGGCGCCCCAAATGTTAGAAGACGTTCTGTGGAGCATTTTTTGGAAGAGTTGAAGTGGGTGCAGGAACTTGGATTTAAAGAGGTAATGTTTAATGACGCTACTTTGACTGCTGATATGGATTGGGCAACAGCTTTGTTTAAAGGGATGATAAGAAACAACATTAATCTTACGTGGAATTGTTCAACACGGGCTGACCGTGTTAATCCTGAAATCTTAAAACTCATGAAGATGGCAGGGTGTCATACTATTGCTCTTGGTATGGAAAGTGTGGATCCGGCTGTACTTAAAAACATTAGGAAAAATATATCTTCAGAACAGATAATGGAAGCAGTCTCCATGATTAAGAGGCACGACATGGATACGATTGTCTTTTCTGTTGTGGGCTTCCCTGGAGAAACAAAGAAAAGCATAGAAAATACTATTTCATTTTTGAAAACCCTTGATGCTACATTTGTAACACTCGGGATAGCGGTACCGGCACCGGGCACCGATTTTTACAGGCATGTTGCGGAGAACAGTTATCTTTTAACAAATGACTGGAGCCTTTATGATCCGATGAAAAAACCGGTTTTCAGTTATCCATGGCTTACGTCTGATGAAATCGCATATTATTCAATGCGCGGCCTTCGCAAGTTTTATCTCAGGCCGAAATATATTTTCAGCAGGCTGAAATCAATAAGGAGTGTCTCTGAAGCAGCGGCTTATTTCCGTAATTTTATGGGGTTTATGAAACGGTATGTCATATCAAAATATTAATACCAAAGACGCTTTAAAATACAATATTCTCTTCCTTATGAATGGAGCAAAACCACCAAGGGGCGGAGAGTTTTTGACGCTTTATTTGATTACACATCTAAGAAAGGACATATTTCATCCGCTTCTGGTTTATGCCTATGAGGGTATAATTGTTCAGCAATTGAAGGAGGCAGGTATAGATAATGTCCAAATTCCGTTAAGCAGTAAGATCGCAAATGTTTATCCAAGAGAGATAAGTCTATATAGCCCTTTTTTCGTTATATCATTCCTCTGGCATTTGGTTTTGAGCGGCAGCATTTTTAAATTAAATAAAATCCTGAGAGAAAATAATATTCATCTGATATATTGCGCAGACAATATATCTAAACTTATAGGGGGGATTGCTGGGAAAATGACCGGAGTGAAGGTTGTGGCGCACTGTCATGATGATTTTAAAGAAGACACGCTGGGGAAGACGATGAGGATGTTCTATTTGATGCTTCTTGACAGTATATTGACTGTATCGGAAAGGGTAAAAAAATTCTTTGCTGTAAAGAGAAAAGGATTCCGGAAAGCGATAACTGTTTATAACGGAATTGATACGGATATCTTTAATCCTGTAAATGTGCACGGTGATATAAGAATTGAACTTGGACTGAAAGAGGACACTATTGTCATAGGAAGCATCGGGGTGCTTGAAAAAGATAAGGGACAGAAATATTTATTTGAGGCTTTAGAAAAGCTTAAGTCGGAAGGTATTGGTAATATAATTTGTGTTATATGCGGTGCAGGATCTGAAGAACAAACCCTCAGAAAATTTGTTTACAGGAGAGGATTGGATAATGAAATATTGTTTCTCGGTTTTCGAAACGATATTCCAATAGTGCTGAAAGCATTGGATATGATTGCAGTGACATCTCTTACGATAGAATCATTTTCAATGGCTGCTGTGGAGGCCATGTCCATGAGGGTCCCTGTAATTGCCACTAATGTCGGAGGACTCCCCGAGGTAGTGGAAGACGGGAAAACAGGTATCCTCGTTCCGCCAGGAGATATTAACGCTCTATGTAGTGCAATAAAATATCTTGTCAAAAATCCTGAGGCAAGGTTGAAGATGGGAGAGAATGGAAGGGCAAGGGTTCTTGAGAAGTTTACTATAGAGCAGAATGTCAGGAAGACAGAAGATGTTTTCCTCTCATTGATGGTGAGCTGATTATGTTCTTTTGGTTATCTAAAGTCCTCTGGTTCATAGTAAATCCATTCCATGTGATAGTGATTTTGCTTGCGCTTGGCTGGCTGCTGCTGTTCAAGAGGCAAAAGGCTGGCAGAAAGCTTATCGGCATAGGCTTGATAATGATTTTTTTGTTTGGCCTGAGCCCTCTGTCAAGCTTTATGATGGGCTTATTGGAGAATAGAATTCACGCAGGAAAAATTCCTGAAAAAATAAATGGCATTATTGTTCTGGCAGGCATGGTGGATATGGGCTCTTCAAGGGGGGAATTAATTGAACTCACTGACCAGGCTGACAGAATAGTGCAGGGGATTATCTTGTCAAAAAAGCATCCTGAGGCAAGACTGATTATAACCGGAGGAAGCGGATCTTTAAAACAAAGCGAAAATTTGAGGGAAGCGGACTATCTGGAAAAGTTGGCAGTATTATTGGGCATGAGCAAAAACAGGCTGTTAGTGGAGCGAAACTCGAGAAATACGCACGAACATGCAGTTGCAATGGCTGAGATGCTGCCTGATAAGAATGGACAATGGGTGCTTATTACCTCTGCATTTCATATGCCGCGTTCATTAGGATGTTTTAGAAAAGAAGGGTTTAAAGTAATCCCGTTTCCTGTAGATTACAAAACTAAATTGGATAATGCTTTATCTTTAACTTCATTTTTGCCAACATTGGGTAATATAGGCAATTTTAACGTTGCTTTTCATGAATGGACAGGCTTAATTGCCTACAGATTGACTGGATATACTGATTCCGTATTTTCGGAACAGGTTAACTGAAAATGAAAATTCTCTGCCTTAACCCTCCTTTTAAAACAGAATACGGCCGTTTTTCCCGTACCTCCAGGAGTCCTGCTATTACCAAGAGCGGCACGATCTATTATCCGATATGGCTATGCTATGTAGCGGGTGTGTTGGAAAAGGAGGGGCATGATGTAAAGGTGATCGACAGTTGTGCCTACGGGTATGACCTTGAAAAGACCCTGCAACTTATTGCTGAGTTTAAACCTGAAATGGCTGTTCTTGACACAAGCACTCCAAGTATCTACAGCGATGTGACTACCGGTGAAGAGATAAAAAAGATACTTTCTGACTGTTTTGTGGTATTGATGGGAACGCACCCGTCGGCATTGCCTGAAGAGACACTGAGGTTAAATGGGAAGGAGATTGGAAATCCCCCCTTCACTAAAGGGAGGATGGGAGAAGTAAAGGGATTTTCAAATGAAAAGGTGAGTATTGATGCCATAGTGGTTGGGGAGGCGGATTATACAATTAGGGAACTTGCGCAGAAGTTGTCTGATGCCGATCTGCACATGGTACAGGAAGACCCGGTATGCCGGGAGAAAGTATTAGATGCTGTCCCGGGGCTTGCCTACAGGATAGGAGGTAAGGTTCTTATCAACAAAGAGAGGGAGTTTATAAAAAATCTCGATGAACTTCCTTTTGTCAGTAAGGTTTACAAGCGACATCTGGATACAAGAAAATATTTTTTTGCAGCGAGTAACTATCCTGAAGTACAGATAATGACTGCGCGTGGGTGCATTGCAAGGTGCACCTTCTGTGTATATCCTCAAACTATTCACGGTTGGAAATACAGAATGCGCTCACCGCATCATATTGTAGACGAGTTTCAATGGGTAGTTGAGAATATGCCAGAGATAAGAGAAATAGGAATAGAGGATGACACTTTTACAGGTAGTCAGAGCCGAGTTGTTGAGTTTTGTAAGGAACTTATAGCAAGAAATATTAGAATTAAGTGGTATTGTAATGTGCGGGTAGATTTGAAATATGAAACAATGGTGTGGATGAAAAAAGCTAACTGTGTGCTTGTCACAGTAGGGTATGAAAGTGCAAACGATGAGATTCTTAAAAATATAGATAAAAGGGCCACATCTAAGATGATTCTTGAATTTTCACAAAACACAAGAAGGGCTGGTCTGCTTGTTCACGGCTGTTTTATGGCAGGAAATAGGGGTGAGACAAGGGACACCCTTGAGGAGAGCCTTCAATTAGCCTTAAAGATGATGGATGATACAATGCAGTTTTTTCCTTTGATGGTATATCCTGGAACGGAAGACTATGAGTGGGCCAAAAAGGAGGGTTTATTATCTGTCAAGGATTATTCGGAATATGTTACACAAGATGGCAATCATAACAGTGTATTAAGGATGCAGGATAGGACCTCTGATGAGATAATGGAGTGGTGCAATTATGCAAGGAGAAGATATTATTTAAGGCCAAGGTATATCTCATACAAGCTGTTCCAGCAAATGCGCCATCCATCGGAGATTAGGAGAACATTCAAGGCAGCAAAGAGGTTTCTGAGATTTCTTATCCCCGGGAAATAAATTTATGCATGACCTGTCAGTTGTAATGGCGACTTATAACGAAAACCCTGCTTTTTTAAAGGCGTGCATCAATAGCATATTAAATCAGACTTTCAGAAACTTTGAATTTCTAATAGTTGTAGAACCACTGGAAAAGAATATGGAGTTTCTGTCAAGCGTTGAAAGCATGGATAACAGGGTGAAAATCCTGAGGAATGAGACAAAGCTGGGCGTTGCTGGCTCCCGCAATAGGGCAATAATGGAGAGCACGGGGAAATACATTGCCCTTATGGACGGAGATGATTATTGCGCTCCGGACAGGTTTGAAAAACAGTTAAGTTTTCTTGGGGATAATCTTGATGTAAGTGTTGTTGGTTCCAATATGTATCTGATTGACGAAGGCGGTAATATTACAGGAGAAAGAAGATATCCTGAGATGCACGATGGGATAAAAAAAAGCTTTCTGCTTACAATGGCTGTTGCAAATCCATCCATTATCGGCAGGAGGAAAGATATTGATGAGGTTGGTCTTTTTGACGAGATGCTTTATAAATCGGAAGATTTTGATTTATGGCTCAGATTTCTAGCTCATAACAAAAAGATGCATAATCTGCAGGAGTTTCTAGTTTATTACAGGATGCCGGCTGGACATAATGAGAAAAGAGGCAATATTCACTGGAGAAATAACTATATTGCAAGGAGGAAATACAGTAAGCTTATATGGCCTTTACACATCAGATTTTTAAGCTTGATGTTTTTCTTTATAATCAGTCAGGTGCCGGCTGTATTCTTGGATTCCTTGCTTAAATTAAAGATTGTGAGCAGGATTAAAAATATAAAATAAATGAACTTGGTAATCATAGCAGGCGGTAAGGGGACACGGCTTGGACTTAAACATATACCCAAACCTATGGTTGAGGTCGGGGGCAAATCCTTGCTGGAACATCAGATCAACCTTGCAAAACAATATGCGATAAAAAACATCTATATTCTGACAGGTCATCTGTCAGAGGTTATTTCTGATTGTTTTGGCGACGGCAGAAAATACGGAGTTAAGATTACCCATGTAACAGAGAACTCTCCTTTAGGCACAGCCGGTGCTGTCAAGCAGCTTGAAAACAGACTTGATGAAAGGTTTATGGTGTTTTATGGGGATGTCTTTTTGGATATTGCTCTGAAGTCTTTTATGGATTTTGACAGGGGAAATAACTCTATGGCAAACATAATTGTTCATCCAAACGACCATCCCCATGACAGTGACCTTGTAGATATCAATGATGAAAATATAGTTACGGCTTTTCATTCAAAGCCCCACGATGAAAATAAATATTACAGAAATCTGGTTAATGCTGCTGTATATATTCTAAGCCCAAGCATTTTTAAATATATCCCTCAGGATAAACCATCGGATTTCGGGAAGGACATTTTCCCCAATATCTTGAAGTCAGGAGCAGTAATCAGGTCATATAAGACCGCGGAATATATAAAAGATATAGGAACCATAGAGAGACTTGAGAGAGTAAGCGTGGATATAGCAAGTGGTAAAGTTAAGAGGTTTTCGAAGAGGTATAAAAGGCCGGCAATCTTTATGGACAGGGATGGAACCATTGTGAGGGACGTTGACTTATTGCACAGAGTTGAAGACCTTGAACTGCTACCATTTTCGGCAGTAGCAATAAAAAAAATAAATACCTCTGATTACCTCAGTTTTCTTCTCACAAATCAGCCTGTTGTAGCAAGAAATCTTTGTGATATCTCAACAGTCAAAAAAATTCATGATAAACTTGAAACACTGTTAGGCAAAGAAGGGGCATATATGAATGATATTTACTTTTGCCCTCATCATCCAGACAAGGGTTATCCAGATGAAAATTCTGCTTACAAGATTGATTGTGACTGCAGAAAACCAAAAACAGGTATGATAAACAAGGCTGCAAAAGAGTATAATGTTGATATTAAAGCGTCATGGTTTATAGGGGATATGACTACTGATATTCAGACAGGCAGAAATGCAGGGATGAAGACAATACTTGTGAGGACAGGCAAGGCCGGGCAAGATGGGAAGTTTATTGCCAGTCCTGATTATATATTCGATAATATCGAAGACGCTGTGGATTTTATCCTAAATAAAAGAGCGATGGCATCATGATTATCACAAGAACACCGTTTAGAGTAAGCTTTGCAGGCGGAGGCAGCGATTTAAAAGGATTTTATTCTAAAAATGGCTATGGTGCTGTCGTAAGCACGGCAATAAAAAAGTATATGTATATTGTTATTCATCCTTATTTTCATGATAAAATCAGAATAAAATATTCTAAAACAGAAGATGTAGAAAGTATAGATTCCATTCAGCACCCGATAGTAAGGGAATGTTTGAGAAGAGTGCAAATTGAGAGGGGGATTGAGATTGCAAGTTTTGCTGATGTGCCAGCGGGTACAGGCTTAGGTTCATCGAGTTCCTTTACCATAGGGCTTTTAAATGCGCTGTATGCTCACAAAGGGATTGTAGTTTCTAATGAAAAGCTTGCACAGGAGGCATGTGAGATAGAGATAGATATTTTAGGTGAGCCTATTGGAAAACAAGATCAGTATGCTGTTGCATATGGCAATATAAACCATATTAGATTCAATAAAGATGAGACTGTGGAGGTATCTCCAATATTACTGACAGAATTAGTAGAAAAACGACTTGAGGATAGCCTTTGTATGTATTATGTTGGTGGTGAAAGGATATCTGGTGATATTCTGAGTGAACAGAAAGAAAACATATATAGTGAAATCAAGTTCAGGAATCTAAAAAATATGGTTGAATTAGCTGATAAATTGAGGGAATATCTATATAATGGAAATGTTGATATTATTGGCAATGTATTACACAAAGGGTGGCTGTATAAAAAGGAACTGGCCAGTAGAGTTTCTAATCAAGGTGTTGATAATTTGTATGAAAAAGCCATGAAATGCGGTGCAACTGGCGGGAAATTACTGGGGGCTGGAGGTACAGGTTTTTTGCTGTTTCATTCTAATGACCATGAACGTTTAAAGAAGCAGATGGGGTGCAAGGTATTGCCGTTAGCTATAGATAAAGAAGGTGCAAAAGTAATATTTTACGAATAGAAGCATATGCCTACAATATTTTTAAAAAATTACTTGGTAGAACTAAACAATATTTTTAACACAATTAATTCTAAGGAATTTGAAGAGTTTATTGGTGAGTTAACTTGTGCATACAAAAGAAAATCAAATATATTCATATGTGGCAACGGCGGAAGTGCTGCCACTGCTTCTCACTTTACATGCGATATCAATAAAGGAGTAAGCTTTGATAAGATGAGAAGGTTTAAGGTGATTTGCTTAAATGACAATATTCCTACAATAATGGCTTATGCAAATGATATTTCCTATGAAAATATTTTTGTTGAGCAGTTAAAAAACTTTATAAACACTGATGATTTAATAATAGGAGTATCATGCAGCGGTAATTCTGAGAATATTCTCAGAGTCATTGATTTTGCTAATAATAACGGTGGAAGGACTTTCGGGATTTGTGGTTTTGGGGGAGGTAAATTAAAAAATGCGGCACAAAAATCTATTATCATCAAAAGCGATGATATGCAGAAAGTGGAAGATGTACACTCGGTAATTTTTCACTGTGTGATGCAATGGCTTAATAAACATGTCAAATAAACCACTTCTCTTTCTTTTACTCCCATTTTTCCTGACTCTTTTTATTACTCCTCTGATAATCCGCTTTGCAAAGAAATATGGTTGTGTTGATAAGCCTGGAAAAAGGAAGCTTCATCCGACTACGACACCGGTGTGGGGTGGTACAGCATTCTTCATAGGTATTTTACCGATTTTTTTTATTTTGGTAATGAGCAGAGAGTTAGTTTCCTATTTAATTGCGTCTTTTATTCTTGTGATATTAGGTGCAATAGATGATTTAAAGCATCTTGGATGGAGACAAAAACTTATTGGAATTGTTTTTACGACAAGTATTGTAATTTTTGGCGGGGGAGTTCAATTGAATAACCTTGGGTTTTACGGTTCTTTAGGAAAAATTGAGCTTGGTATAATATCAATTCCTTTTACATATTTTTGTATCATAGGGATGACTAATGCTATTAACCTTATTGATGGTTTAAACGGCCTTGCAGGCGGGACATCATTAATAGCTTTTTTATTCCTAGGTGTTGCTGCATATTTTTCAGGCAATTATGTAGTTGTAGCAATTGCTTTTGCGTTTGTTGGGGCGTTGGGTGGGTTTCTATACTACAATTTTCCAAAGGCAAAGATATTTATGGGTGATGCTGGAAGTTTGCTTCTTGGTTTTTCATTAGCGGTTGTTTCAATTTTATTAACGCAAGATGAGAAATTTCATATAGAACCAATGTTTCCAATACTTGTACTGCTTTTCCCAATTTTTGATGCCTTGAGAGTGATGCTGCTTCGGTTATTCAAGCTAAAAAACCCTTTTAAGGCGGATAAGACGCATTTACACTACTTAATGACAAGAAGAGGTGTTTCTTCAGTCAAGACTGTTCTTTTCTTTTGGTTATTAACCATTATGTTTGGTATTATAGCAACGTTGATAGTAAATAGAACATCAACTCCTTATGTGATAATAGTTCTTTTTATTTCCCTTATACTAAGTATCTTTGCTAACTCCATTATTAAACGGGTAAAATAATAAATTGTCTAAAACTGAATTTCACAAGTTAATCAAGGGAGGTTGTTTGTGAATATCTGTGTTATTGGTACGGGCTATGTCGGTCTTGTTGCCGGGACTTGTTTTGCTGACAGCGGTAATGATGTGATTTGTGTTGATATAGATGCAAAGAAGATAGAAAGGCTTAAAAAAGGGGAGATACCTATTTACGAGCCTGGGCTGGAGGAGCTTGTAAAGAGGAATACAAAAGAGGGTCGGCTAAGGTTTACTACAGACCTTTGCTATGGAGTGAAAGAGTCACTCATCTGTTTCATTGCGGTTGGTACGCCTCCCGGCGGGGATGGATCTGCAGACTTAAAGTATGTTTTGGAGGCTGCGAGGAATATAGCAGGCGCCGTGGATGGCTACAGGATAATAGTGAATAAGAGCACTGTTCCTGTTGGAACTGCCGATAAGGTGAAGGCAGCGATACAGGAGGAGTTTGATA
>Ga0209343_10000470_pt1 | contig 56897 bp, 53 predicted proteins | sample RifCSPlowO2_02_FD_184026 | JGI IMG/M metagenome (GOLD analysis project Ga0209343, IMG submission 184026) | Groundwater microbial communities from Rifle, Colorado - Rifle CSP2_plank lowO2_0.2 (SPAdes) (version 2) | ecosystem: Environmental > Aquatic > Deep subsurface > Groundwater | place...
GAGCCATGAGCGCGAGCTCGTCGTCCGGCTCGACAACCACGTCGTCCGGCGGCGGCGCGACCGGCACGACATCAGTTGTCGGGGACGGCACAGGCGTCCGCCTGGGCCTAGGCAGTCGATCATCCATCATCAACTTGTCGTCCCTTCGTATCATCGTGGTTGCCCTCCCTTCAAAGGTTTGACTACTCTTGGGATTTCTCCCCAAAAGTGCGCCGCACGCTGAATCCGTCACTGAGAGCTGTCAGAATTGACATCTCTCAGTGACAAAATCTTTGCGGATCACATTCCGGTAGAAATCCATTTGTTGTAAAGAGCAAGCCGGTAAACGAAAGAACCACCCCGATGGCCATCGGGGTGGTTCTGGTTTTTCAGCAAGATGTTTTATATACGCTGATATGCCATAGTAACCACCGCGATAAGCCCACAGACTGCAAGGATAAGGGAAATAAGGCCCCAGACCTTGCATGGGCTAATAAACTTAATCACCTGTGCGGTGGTGCTATGATTCATACTAAAGTTAGACTATCATGGAACACTATTTGTTGTCAACTTCCTGTGTGGATAAATCAGTACACTACTAACCTACTAATCAGCTACAAATTCTACTAATTCCTTTTTATGGGCTGTAACACGCGATAAACTTTCACACCTTTATCACTAAAACGAGCTAAAAGCCCAAGCTCTAAACCTGTACTTTGTAGATAATTTTTTATTTGCTCAAAATCCTTACGAAACAATTTTTCCCCAACCTTCAATTCAACGACTATCTTCTTATCAACTACAAAATCAAGGAAATAGCGACCAATTATTTTTTCGCCAACACGAATTACAACCCCTGCTTGTTCTTTAAAGCTCAAACCTTCCTTCGCAAGAAAAAGCGCAACCGCACGTTGTACATGCTTTTCTTGATATCCTTTTGGCAACTCATTATGTGCACGAAAAAGAATACCAACAATTTTATAACTCAACTCTGGATGAACTAACTGTTGAATAGGTTGTCCTCCCATACCTATTCGTAGGATTAGTAGAAAATTGGTAGGTTAGTAGTATTAAAATCCGATTTCTTCCCCTACTCGCTTGTACTCAAAAATTTCATCCAGAGAAAACCAATGACTAATCTCATGTTCTGCTTCATCCGGCGTTTCTGACACATGAATAACATTCATTACCGCGCGCTTTTCAGAGTTGGCAATGGCTGGAGAGTCAGCGGAAAAATCTCCACGAATGGTGCCAACCGCGGCTTTGTAGGGCAAAGTATCCCCGGCAATCTTGCGCACTACATCAATGGCATGCGGACCTTGTACCACCGCTTTGACCAAAGGATATGAAATCATATAATCCACCAGCCATATGCGCACCATTTTTCCAATTTCAAACTTATCGGATGTGCCAAGTTCTTTTTTGGGATCTTTGCCATACTTTTCATACGTACCAAGCGTTTTTTCTCCAAGACGCGAAATCCATGCCTCATCTTTGGGATAGTGCTCATCAATCTGTTTGACTGTGGGCTGAAACATTTTCAGAGCGACAACTTTAAGGCCGCGCTGTTCAATGCGCTTAAAAATTTCCCCAATAAGCCCTTTGGCTACTCCATCAGGCTTAATCATGACATACACTCGTTCTTGTTTGTGATTCATAAGTGAGTATTTAGTAGTTAGTATGTAGTACGTAGAATTATGGAGAGTATACATTAAATCTCAAAATCCTGCAACCCCACTACCCACTACTTACTACTTACTACCTACTACGCACTAATCTTCCATCACTCTCCAACACCACATCCCCGTCTGTATCGTTGCGGAAAATCTCCACGCCAGCTTGTTTGAGACGGTAAAGCGTGGCAAAAGCCGGATGGCCGTAGCGGTTTTTGCCAACTTGAATGACCGCGTATTTTGGCTGCACTGTTTTTAAAAACTCCCGCGAGGTTGAATACTTGCTACCATGATGGCCGACCTTGAGCACGTCAGACTGTAATGCAAATTTACAAATCTTATTCAAATCTACAAATTGCGAATTTGTATTTGTAGATTGGCATGAAATTCGTTGATTGGCATTATACTCTTGCAGCAATTGCTCTTCTACCGCGCTTGTCGCGTCTCCCATCAGAAGAAAACTGGTATTCCCATAGGTCAGCTTCGCCACAATGGATGTATCATTCAATCCCCCGCCTTCTCCGGTTTTCCCCTCCACCACCCTCTCCCCCTCAAAAATTTCTTCAGGATATAAAATTTCCAATTTACTTTCAGCGAAGCCACTCCGCGGCGATGGCTCACAACAAAAATGTTGCGGAAGCCCAGCGGGCATGGCATCCGCCACGGCGGATGAGCTTGGCTGAGCACAAGCACCGGTTTCCTCGCAGGGGAAACCGAGTGCGCTTTTTGTGGGAGACAGCGCCGCGGAGTGGCTGAGTGTCCACACTTGCCGCGCCTTCGCAATTGTCATAGGAATATTTTTTTCTTTTATTTCTTTGAGCCACAAAAGATACTCATCAGTGGTGTGAAGCACACCAGTGGCCAGCACATGTTTAACCTGAAACCGTTTTAATACTTCAATCAGACCTGTTACATGATCCGCGTGCGGATGGGTTAAAATCATAAGCTCAATATCTTTATCCCAAAACGGCATGACACGCCCGAGTTTTTCCACAATTTTGTCAGTCGGTCCGCCATCTACAAGCACATCAAACCCTTGCGCAGTGCGAATCAAATATCCATCACCTTGACCCACATCAAAAAAGTATACGGTAAGTGGCGCATCCCCAGTGTGTAAAAACTGCGTCCACAAAATAGCGGAAACCAGCGCAATTCCCCAAACCCAGCGCGCGCGCGTACGCCAATGCGTTGGCACAAAAGATTTATACAGTTCGTGTAGTTTTTCCAGTTTGTTTCCAAACATATACTCCTCCTACAATACCACAAAAAAGTATAAACGCGGCAAGAAATGAGATCTGTAAATGAAACGCGCCAAAGCGCGCGAAAAATTCCGCCACGGCCGCGATATATTGAAGTGGTGCGCGGGCAATAAATGACAATCCCAACCCCAAAGGATGCCAAAGCATATCCAAGGCAACCGCCGTGGCGCCCAGCGCCATAGCCGCCGGAACAGTTGGCACCACCAAAATATTTACCAAAAGCGCGAACGGTCCAAGAATTCCGGTCATATACAAAATCACCGGGGTGGTAAAAATTATGGCGGCGCAAGAGGCCGCGCCGGCTTCGCGAATCTTCCAAACTTTTGGCAATTTCCTGACCAGTGTTCTTTTCGCAATATCATCAGCAAACCAAATTAGCGCAATGGTTGCCAAAAACGAAAGCAAAAATCCCAGATCAAATTTAAGCAAGCGCGGATTGACCGCGAGCATCACGGCTCCGGCCAGAGCCATGGCATTGCGTGGCTTGGAAAGCCGGCCAATCCCTTTGGCGCCCATGGCCAAAAAACCCATAATGGCGGCGCGCACCACCGAGGCCTCGGCACCAGTCATTAAAACAAAAGCTAAAATTAAAAGAATCGTTGCTGGCAAAGCTTGCTTGCGCGTCAGTCCCACATAAATGAGCGCGCTCAATAACACAATGGAGATAATCGTAATGTTATATCCGGAAAGCGCGGTAATATGCGCAATACCGGTTTCCCGAAACGCAACTTTAAGCGCGGACGAAATTCCAGAAGTATCACCATAAAGAATCCCGGCTAAAAGCCCTCCATAGGGATTAGGAAATAATTGTTTGAGATGGGATTCAAATTTTTCACGCACCACATAGAGTGTGGCCCTCACCCCGCCCCTCTCCCTAAGGGAGAGGGAGGCCGTAGGCCGGGTGAGGGTAGAGACATGTTCCGGAAACGCGCAGGCGGCACTTACCCCGTCGCGTTTGGCATACTGCTCATATTCTGAAAGTGCCTCTGGCACGCAAATAAATAAAAGCTCATCGCCAAATTGGTACTGCGGAAATTTTTCCGCGGTGAGCAAGATTTTCCCCTCACCCTCCCCTCTCCCTAAGGGAGAGGGTGGCCGCAGGCCGGGTGAGGTGGTGGGGTGGGAAGATAAACGCACAACATACGCCACGGTCTTTTCTCGCACGCGCGGAAGCGCGTCCACTACCCCTTGAAAAGTTTTTCTTTGCCCGACTTCAATAACACTCGGAGAAATTATTTGCGAGTAGCGGAAAAGACCAAGAAAGAAGAGCGCAAGAAAAAAAATAGTGTAGCCGCCGGTCTTTAGCCGGCGCGATGCGCAGCCTAAAGAGCTGCGACTACATAGTACAATCGCCCCCACCACTCCATTTGCCAAAAACCCCGCATACCACACAAACGACTCAAAAATCCGTTTTTCCGGCGAGATTATTGAATGCGCGGCAATACCCAAAATAAAAGCAAGGCACAAAAGAAAAAAGAGTGTGGATTTTCTCATTTTTCAAGATCTTTTAGCGCAAATTTTTTGGCAATCTCCGAAAGCTGATGCTCTAAATTTTCCATTTTTCCGTAGATGCGAAACATCACATAAAAAATAACCGCGATTGAAACATAAAACACGGCGTCTGCTCCGCGGCCAACTCCTAAAATGCCGGCTATGTGATTGGTCACTGCCGGATTCCAAACCAATACCACTGCCGCGCCCCACACTAAAATCCAAAGCACAAGCCCGCCTTTAGACAGAGCGCCTTTTTTAAAATTGCGCGCTACGCCCAAAAGCGCGATTACGGCAAGTATGCTGATCAAGATTTGTATCATCATAATGATGTGCAATGCAGATCTACGGATTCATGCTGATCTACGGATAATTCATCCGTGGCATCTGTAGATCCGCATGGTAATCCGCGTCATCCGCGTTGCTTTACCTAAAGAATTTGAGCACAATCAGTTTCCAAAGCGTTTCAATTCCCCGCCTAAAATTCTGTCCTTTCGCAAGGGAATACGGAGTATACTGCGCAGTAATAGGTACTTCCACAAACCGGAATTTTAGACGGGCGATCTCGCGGATAATTTCCGAAGATACTTCCATAGTGGAGGTGCGCAGACGCAGGCGCCGCGCGGCATCGGCGGAAAACGCGCGAAATCCAGATTGACTGTCTGTTACCCAAATGCCAAATAGTAGCCAGGTAAAAAGGTTGCCGAGAGTATTTGCGACTCGCCTCGCCCATGGAATACCTGACACCTGACACCTGACACCTGACACCTTAAACCTCGTCCCAATCACCACCTCGGCCCCCCCCTTAAGTATCGGCTCAATCACGCGCGGGATTTCCGCCGGATCATGCTGGCCATCCGCGTCCAATGTCACAATAACTCCCCCTTCTTCCCCTATTAAGTTAAGAGGGGGTTGGGGGGCGTTATGTAACAACCGCAATGCTCCCTCAATCCCCGTGGACAACGCCGCGCCAAGCCCACGGTTAATCGGATGGCTCAGTACAGTAGCCCCAGCCTCACGGGCCACTTGCGCCGTCCGGTCCGACGACCCATCATTCACTACCAGCACCCTCACCCGCCTTTCGGCCTCCCTCTCCCCGTGGGAGAGGGTAGGGTGCGGGGATAACACCCTTTTCACCACTTCTCCAACGGTTTTTTCTTCATTATACGCCGGGATAATAACTGTGATATGCATATTTCGTGTTTTTTCGCGTGCATTCAACTTTCGTGCCTGCCCCGCACTGAACTTGTTCTGGTGCGGGGTCTTTTCGTGTTCACCTTATAGTATACCACCCATGCCGCGACTCCAACCATAAACACCGCCATAAGCCCAAAAGTGATTAATTTTTCTTTGGCTTGAAAAAACAAAGTAGTCATGCCAAAAAGCAGGGCAAATCCCAAATAGAGTAAAACCACCGCGCGGTGCGGCAATCCCGCGTCAAGCAGGCGAAAATGCAAATGCTTGCGGTCCGCGCGCGCGGGATTTTTGCGCTCCCACACGGCACGGCGAAAAATCACCCAAAAAAAATCCAATACCGGAATGCCAACAACCAAAAGCGTGGTCATCACTTTGCTCCCGGAAATAATCGCGAGTATGCCAAGAAAAAAACCGGCCATTGTAGACCCGCCAGTACCCAAAAAAATCTTTGCCGGATGCCAATTCCAAAATAAAAATCCGGCAAATGCTCCGCCGATGATAAGCGCGAGCAATCCCACCTCGGGTTGGAAAAACCGGACGGTCATGCTTAAAAGATAAACCATTAAAGCGCCAACAACTGCTATTCCGGAAACCAACCCGTCAAGACCGTCTAAAACCTTTGTGGTATACATCAGACCCATTAGCCACACAAAAGTGAACAAATCCGCCGGCAAAGTAATGCGGTATCCCACTCCTTGCCACCAAAACAGCACCCGCTCCCACAAAACCAGGGACTGTGTCCCGCCAAAAGGATTGGTAATCGCGCGAATGCCAATGCCGCTTGCAATCACAATCAAAGCGGCTAACATTGGAAAAATAATTTGGCGCGAAGGCGCAAGATTGCGCGCGTCATCAAAATATCCGCCAATAATCAGTACAAGCCCGCCCAACGAAATGCCAATCAGATATTTCAAGCGGACAGATTCCGCAAAAAGATGCGGAGCAAAAAAAGCAATATACCAAATAACCGCCAGTGCTCCCAAAAAAATAGCAACTCCGCCAAGAAGCGGGGTTGGCCGAGCATGAATTTTCCTTGGCTCATTTGGAACATCAACAATCTGCCGGCGTAGGGCGTATGCGCGCACAACCACGGTTAGCCCAATAACCGCGAAAGCTGAAACAATAAAAGCAATCCACGACATAAAGTATCAGAAACCAGTGTAACATAAAGGGCCGGGTGTTGAAACCCGACCCTTATAATTCATACTTCCTGACTCATGATTTCTACCTTAATGAGTATCCCCAGGCGCGTACCACTGCCCAATCAAGCGGCGAGGTTGGAATTCTTCCAAACAATGCTTTGAATTTCACAATTCCGGTACGCTCCTTTACAAGATCCCTCTTAAACCGTATACGATACATCATGGTATTCCAGGCCAGATCTTCTTTAGCATTCTTGAAGTTTGGCCGGTGGCCGGTTAACTTTACAAACAACGCAAGCACCTTTGACAACTGCGCCTGTTCCTTTGCAAGGTTACGTACTGTCGGCTTTTGCCCGTTGGCAAGCTGTTCAAGCGCAGTCAAATTGATTCTTCCCAGAGTCTCCAGTTGATCGCGCACCAGTGCCAAACGTTCTCCTGATCCGAGCGCGATTGTCGCGGCTGTGGTGCCATTGGCTACGAATACTGCGGCCAAGGCCGTATCAGTTGTGGAAAGCGTTACGCCAAACTCGGTCGCGCTTTGAGTTACGCTGGTTGTGGTTGTTGCCGGCGCAGTTCCGGTTGTGGTTGTTGTCGTCGTAGTCGTAGTAGTACCAGTTGGATAAGTCGGGCCGGTTGTTGTACCGCCACCGCCACCACTTGGCGCATTGCCACCGCCGGCTGACGATGTAGTAAATGAACCAGTTAACACACCAGCAGTTGTACCAAGATGATCGCTTCTATTTCCGTTCGCATCTTTCGTACAGACATTTACATAATATATCGTGCTAGCGGAAAGACCAGTTAGTGATACGCTCGCGCTTGTTGATGTAGTTTCCGATCCTCCGGAGCAAGCAGTACTAGAAAGCGAGCTTGTTGAATAGTGGATAAGATATGGCGTAGTTGCGTGAAGATTGTCCAATGATGTGCTCCCAACAGTCTGCGTTGGCGCGGTCCATGACACCGTTGCCGTAGTTGAGGTTACACTGGATGTGAGTGCAGTAGGAGGCTTCGGAAGGTAATCCGACGAGGTATTAGTGGCATTATAGCCATAGGTTCCACCGTAGTATCCGTAGTTGCCAGAGGCCTGGTTTAAAGCTTGTACGCTTCTATTAACCAGTACAGAAGACAACACAAATAACGTAACAATACTAATTCCAACACTCCCTTGCCATGATCGGCGCTGTTTTGGATCAGTATTTAATTCTTTAATTTTCTGTAACAGACTTTCTATGCGTTGTCTCATATAATTTTAATTATATTATTGCAATGTATTTTATTATTTTAATTCTTGCTAAAATTAAAGTTGTCCACAACCCACTAGGTTTTACGCAATGATTATACCACTCTTGTAATAATTACAAAATCCCTAGTTATCCACAGCTTTAAAATCAATAATAAATGAGCAGAATCTACAAATAGAGACGTTTTGACAGGAATAGTATTACAGTTCATAATGAAAAACCAACTATGTTGTTTTATGCTCTATACACACGTCTTTCACGTAAGTCATCTATTTTTATTTTTTTGATTTATTTATTGATAATCGCTGGCATCGCAATTACCTTGCCAAACACGATCTCTCCCATAAACCGCGTCATTTTTCTTTTATACGCCATTTTCATATTTTGGGCCATACGAAGCGCTCATATTGAAACAACGAATGAACAAGCAGATCTGCAATCTCACAATACTTTGGTATGGAAGGGTCTTTTGATATTCTCCTTTCTCTTTCTTATTTTGAGTCGCATAGTCATGTTTGTGCGCTTTGGAGAAGCACCACTTGGATACGATACCGGATTTTATTGGCAATATTTTCGCCTCATTATTATTAACAGGGACATCGGCACCGCAGTCGGTTCGCACCTGACCTATTCCTCCTGGTTTCCGCTGGGATTTTTTAACTTACACGCGCTTACCGTTATCCACCTACTCCATGTTTTTCATCAACTGCTCACTGCCGGAGCGCTTTACTTTCTGTTGCGTTCTTTGCCGCTGCGAAAGTATTCTTTTCCGATGAGTGTTATCGGGGTTTTTATTTTCGCACTTTCCATCAACCAATTCATGGCCTTTTGGTGGATGTTTTATAAACAAACGCTGGCGATCCCATTTCTCCTTTTGGCCATCGGATTATTCTTGCGCCGGAATCCGTTCGCCATACCGGTAGCCGGGTTTGCCGCGGCTATCCATCTTTCAAGCGCCATCCCGCTTGGCATAGCCTTCGTAATATTTATTATTGCTCAACTTATTATATGTCTGATCAAAAGGCGTCTACCAGAGCGGGAATTCACTTACCTCATAGTGGCCGGCCTACTGGGTGTGATACTTTTTGTGGCGCTTAAAGGTATCGATGACATCCATTACTATCTTAACCTTTTCCTCAAATATAAGGGTTTTGCAACTAACGCCCGCTCCTGGGAAGTTGAACAAATCCGCGGACTATTTATTCCCTTCTCTACCTTTCGCTTAAACGCACTTTTTTACCTGCCTTTTGCGCTTATCGGAATCCTGCAGTTTCGCCGCTTTATTGAAACTCGCCTAACCGAGCGCACCCTACTAATCCCCATAATCTTTGGGGCCTCGCTTATTTTGGTTAGCTTTCCATTTATCCACCAAAGTCGTTCACTTATTTTCTTTGATATTCTCCTTATTATTATTGCGACTCCTCCACTCTTTCGTTTTATCCAACATTTTGCGCGCGATCGTAATGGCGCAATATTACTTGGTTTATTGTGCCTTGGTTTTGTAACCTTTACCTCACGGGTAGTGTGGAATCAGCCGCCGCAATTGTATGCTGATGAGGCAGCAGAACTCAAAGTGCTCAAACGTGAAGGTACTGATTCAGATATTCGAAAAATAGACGATTATATCATGGTAACCTCTTCACTCTATACTCCTTGGGCTTATGCCTTTACCGGATTTGGACCAACCATTGTGCCGGGCTGGCTCACTTGGGATAAGTGGGACTTAGATATGTGGCATGAATTCTGGTTTAGCGATGATAATGCGCGACGTTTAGAATTGCTCCAATTATACGGAAACCATAACATATACATTTTTATCGGAAACCATCAACTGAAAAATATAAACACCCCGCACTTAAAAGACTTTATTGAAACTGATTCACACTTTACCCGTTTTAGCCCACATATTTGGAAATATACGCCGCAACTCCAAGATAGTACTCAACCTACAATATGATGAACCCCTCCTACATTAAAAAAACCAGCGCGGTCTGGGCGCTTATCTTAATCGGACTTTTTCTATTGTTTAAAAACTGGTTGCCTTTCCGCGAGGCCATTCTACTCGCCATGGGACTGCCGTTTCTTTATTTTTTGCCGGGATTTTTAATAATCAAAGTGTTTTTTCGCGCCGGACTGGACCAAATTGAAGCCATTTTTCTAGCTATGCTCTTTTCTTTAATGCTCTTGCATATGGGCATTTATACTGTAGAGGAAAACACCCGGATGATGACTATAGCGGACATCGCGCTCACGGTTGCCGTAATTAATATCCTCTGCGCACTGATTTATCTTGCGCACCGCAAACAACTATCGCCCGCGCGCTTGCTTTCGCGCTTGCGAAGCAAACTCCACAAACGCGACCATAAACAACCCTAGCACAAAGCCAATCCCTCCGAATATCGCGAGCGTCTGATACAGCACTCCGGAAAGCGGAAGACGCGGCAGACGCGAGGGTTCGAGCGAGATGGTTGTACTGCGGAAATTGTCAATTTGAAAAGCGATATTATCAACTATTTGTTGTTGTTCGATTTGCGACCGCTTTAATTGGGTCACTTCCTGATCAATCGCGGCGCGCTCTTGCGGAAGCTTAACAAATAAATCCTCCTCGAGAGCACGCAACTTGTCACGATGGGACGCCATAGTGCTGTCCAGTAAAAGAAAAGTGGTGGCCAAAGACTGATCAATGTTTTCTTTGGTTGCGGCGGAGATCAACGCCCGCGAGCGATCTTTTTCCGTCGTATTGACCAGGTCTTCGGTCGCGGCGATTTGACGCCTAACCAGAGCAATTCTTTCATCAATCAACTCTCGCTTACGAGGTAAAAACGCCTCGGCTTCTTGAAATTCATCAAGCTTATGCTCGGCACGCACTTTCTCTTGCGCCAGCTCTCTTTTCTGCCGCACGGCCTGCGTAGCATGATCATCAATCAGCCGCTTGGCAATCCGATTATGAATTTCCAAAAGCGCCGGAGTCGCGCTTTCCCCTCCTGTTGATTCAATAACTAGCGTGTTACTGGTGTCTTCCTGGTTTTTGCCTTTCACTTCTTCTTCCTCTCCGTTGATCTTCACCCCATAGCGAGCATCACTATATCCTTCCTCTTTAGCATGCCTGGCCAACACCTCGGGAATATAAGCGCCTTCCAGCTTGGCCTTAACTGAAGGCAATGATTCGATTAAGGTTCCGTCTCCTTTAGTACCGACTTCAAACGCGGTACGATGCACAAAGGGAAGCAGTGGACGACTCTTAAATTGCACCGTTCCAGCCACTAAAAAAACCACTACAATAAACGCAAACATTTTCCAACGCTTAGCCCAAGAATTAATAAAATCCGCCAAAGTAAATCCTGGCCCTTCGCTATTATGCTCATTTCTTGGATATTCTTCAGGAGTCATAGATTAGCCGATCTTATCAGATACCTTTTTCCGCGTCAAATGATGAAAGATTCAAAGCATCCAGTACACTATATGCTCCCATTCCGATCCACTCATGAATAGCTAAATACGATAAGGTAAAATGTTCAATAGATGGCACAAAACTCAAGGGGTTAAGCGTAAGTTTCATTGTCGTTGGAAAATCCGCCGGAGCCGGAGTAATCTCTATCCCCTCCCTCTCCAGTGATTTTTTAGCCCGGGGAAGGTGCCAAGCGGAGGTTACGAGAATCACCCGGTGTTGAGCGTGATCCGGAAACCGTTTATCTAAGATTCGTCTTATTGCAACTGCGCTCTCCGCAGTCGTGCGTGAGACGGTCTCCACCCAAAACGATTCTTCCGGAATTCCCATCGCTACCGCATACTGCCGGGCCAACAACGCCTCGCCGGATGGCGGCTCAAATGGATCACCTGAGTCGCCACTATACAAAATCGGCATTTTCCCGTCAAGTTGACGGTACAGTTCAAGACCGCGCCAGAGCCGACGCCAACTTGCTCCGGAAAGCTCGGAAAGCAGACGCGCTTCATCTTTCGGATTTGCACCGCCGGCAAGTATCACGATTGCTTCTGGCGGGTTGTCGGCGACCGTTTTAATCAAGATGGCCGATCGACTTACATCTTTTACCAAACTGCGCGTTAATATAAACGCAGTCGGTTCAATGGAAAGGAGATAGTAGAATATGAGTGTGCCAAGTAGCGCATATTTGGCAATGCGTACTCGTCTACGGTAAAGACATACCAGTGCTATACCCATTCCAATAAAAATAAGTGTGGGAGGTAACACCAATGGCTTGATCATCTTCAATAGCACAAACATATTGCGTCTCAAGATTGCTCCACAGTTTCTTCCATATTAAGAGTAAATCTCCGCACCCGGGGTTTTGTTCTGTTTTCCCGTACAACTCCCGCCATAAGATTTCTTATCTGATCGGATGCGATATGGTTTGAGGAAATCCATACTTCATGGAGGATGGCTGGATGCGTCTGCGTTTCTTGCACAAATTCATTTAAGGCCTGAATAGACAATCCTCCGAGCATGCGATGCTGTTTTGAAGGATCGTCATCAATAAATCCAAGAATCCGATATTCCGCATAGGTCGGATTGCGTGTCCATTCTTCCAAAAGAAATTTTCCGGACTGACCCGCTCCGTAGATTACTACATTTTTTGTTTTAACCGCATCAGCGCGGCGGCGTATCAATTCATCTACCAGACGAAAAGAAAGACGGCTACCTACCACCAAAAGAAACAGTAGGATTCCCAAAATAATGAATACTGCTCGCGAGTATCCTTCAAAACGATAAAGTACGGCAATTAAAAACACTCCAATCCCCACCCCGGAGAGCACCCCTCCGGCAAATCGCCCAAGGTCAGCGGTCGTAATAAAATGCCATAAACCGCGATAGACCCCGGCAATGTAGAATCCTACTGCGCACGAGGCCACAATAATGGGAAGCGATTGAATATACAAGCCAAGGTTATCCTTAAGCGCTCCTTCAAATCGCAAATAGTACGCCAAATAATAACTTGCCACAATAAGAACAAAATCAAGCAAAACCTCAAAAGCGTGCCTTTTGTAAAGTATATTGTTCGTAAGTGGCGTCCAACGAACTTTATTATCTGGAGCTTTAGTTTGAGAATATACCTTTACCCGGCTTAAATAGATCCCGACAATAATAAGAAACAGCACATAAAATAAAAGGGCGGCTACGGAATATACCGGAAAACGCGCAAGTACTACTGCGGCAACCCCTCCCAGCGCTGCCAGGCCATATAAAAGCCACACTGCCCGGTTTTCGGTAAACCCCAGTCCAACCAATCGGTGCGAGGAATGATCTTTGCCGCCCTCGGTGGGCGAGATTCCGTTCCATAGCCGACTTACCGTCACAAGCAATGTATCAAAGAGCGGCACCGAAAGCACAACCAGTGGAACCAGTAGTGAGAGCACGGCGGAGGAGGATCCCAAAAATCCGTTTAGCGCGCTTGGCATAGTAATGCCAGCAAGCAAGAAGCCCACAAAAAGACTTCCGGCATCACCCATAAAAATGGAGGCGGGATAGCGATTTACAATCCAAAATCCGGCCGTGGCATAGAGAAAAATCACTGCAATGGGAAAAATTGGATCACTTAACGCAAATCCGTCCTTAATGAAACGCACTCCAAGAAAAGTAACAGTAGCGATCATCACAATCCCGGAGGCCAAACCATCCATGTTGTCCATAAGATTGATCGCATTAATAATCATAAGAAACCAGAAAAAGGTAATGAGAATATTTAGCAAGTGCCAAGGACTGGCCGAAAAAACAAACCCCGCCACCAAGGGAATACTCACTCCAATGATTTGGCCAATGAGTTTTGTAGATGGTTTTAGATGTAAAACATCATCAATGAGACCAAGCCCAAACATCGCGGAGGCGCCTAACAGCAAGGCCAGCACCAGTTGAATTTGCGCTGGTCGGCCAACCAGCATATAGAAAAAAAATAGCCCGAGTATAAATGCGCAAAAAATTCCTACGCCTCCAAATAGCGCCACGGGACGCTTATTCCAGCGCGTTACGGAAGGAGTGGAAACAAATCCAAACCGGTAGGCCAGGTTGCCGGTTAGCCATACAAAAAAAAGACTGATCAAAAAGGTAACAAAACCAATAATTATAACGATCATAAGCGCGCTGATGCAATGACAGATTCTAAAATTTGATCGATTTTCATAGTCGGTTTCCATTTGGTAAGCTTCCACAAACGATCGACGGACGGAAAACGGCGCTGCATATCCTCAAATCCGTCGGGATATGCTTTTTCATAAGGAATATAAACAATGCGCGATAAGCTCCCTGTCATCATGATTATTTTCTTGGCAAGATCCTCTATACTAATCTCTTCCTCATTGCCGATATTAAACACTTTGCCTACGGCTTGCTCATTTGACATCAGCATCGTTATTGCGGCAAGCGCGTCCTGCACATGGAGAAAACAACGCTTTTGTTTTCCATCACCAAATACGGTAATATCTTCGCCCTGGAGCGCCTGACTCACAAACCGCGGAACCACCATACCATATTGTCCAGTCTGGCGCGGCCCTACGGTATTAAACAACCTGGCAATAACAATCGGTACGCCATATTCTTTAAAATAGAGATAGGCAAAAAGCTCGTCAATCCCTTTTGCCGAAGCATATCCCCAGCGCGTTTTTAACGGTGAACCCAAAATACGATCGTCTTCCTCATCAAGTCCTTGTTTCGTATTCTTGCCGTAAATCTCTGATGTTGAGGCAATAAAAGTTTTAACTTTACGCTTCTTCGCGGCGCGCAAAACATTTTCGGTGCCATGGATGTTAGTTTCCAAGGCCGAGAGCGGTTTTTCCAAAATAAGCTTAACATGCAAAGCGGCGGCAAGATGATAAATTATGTCCGCGTCTTGCACAAGCTTATTCACAAGCTCATTATCTAAAATACTGCCTTCAATAAATTTGAAAAGATTATTTTCTTGAAATTTTTTTATATTGTCACGACGCCCGGTTGAAAGATCGTCAAGAACAGTTATCCTCATGCCCCCCTGAAGTAATAGCTCACTAAGATGCGAGCCAATAAATCCTGCCCCACCGGTAATAAGCACATTTGCCATAAAATTTATATTACCTTTCCTCTATCTTCCAAACATCCCAATAGCGCGCGTCGTAACGATAATCGTCATTTTTTGTTTCCTCCAGAGTATCGGTGGCAAAGTACATAATCTTCGTATCGGGCGTGAGGGTCATGGCGCCATTGGCATACCCGGGTGGGATGTATAACACTACTGGTTTTTGCGCCGACAAAACCAAGCGGCTGGGCGGCGTGCTTTTTGAAGGATGCTCAAAATTATCAATCCGCACCGCGCCAATAAGCGCCGTACCTTGTATCACCAGCACATATTTAGCCGCCCTTTTATGGCCGTGCCATGCTCTAATAAACCCCACTTGGTGGTTAGAAATGACATAGAAACGTTTTACATTTTCAAAATGAAAATCATTAACAAACATAGCTTGCCCACGATCATCAACTACGAGTCCGCCTTCAATAAGTCGCAGTTCTTCCATAGGTAAAAATTATCAGATTATTGCCTCATCAGTTTGCTTAAAACCGTTTTCGTATCTGGAAATGGCCTGAAGCAAATATTTCTCGTTGGAATAAAATTCGTGATCAAAATCTCGAACGCGGTTAGATAATACTAAACCCTTAATCTCGCGAATGCCGTATCGGATATCAAACGGAGTAATCTCCGGTAAAATCATTGCCGCGCGGGCTTTAGTCGTATCCGCATTATAATTGCGAGGATCCTTAAATTCGCCGGTCTTGGTTTCAATTGCGCACCCGGTTTCTTGCTGAATTAAAGCTCCGACTTGATCAATCGTAATATTCTGGGTGGCTAGATTAAATACTCCGCGATGGGAAGTATTGAGCGTGCGCGCGATAATAATGCCAATATCTTTTACATGAATGAACGGACGCCATTGATTGCCGCCAAAAATCGTAAGCTTACCCTTGGTCATTGCATTCATGGTCATATAGTTTATCGCCAGATCCATGCGAATGCGCGAGAAGGAATCCGGTATTCCAAACGCGGTACCGAGTCGGAAGACCAGCGCGTTTTTATCTTGGAGATATTGCTCGGCGCCATGCTTGGTCTGCGCATATACGGACAACGGATTAATAAGCGATGTTTCCGCTACGGGGTTATCGTTGGCGCCGTATACCGAACAGGTTGAGGTAAAAATAATGCGGCCAGCGTATGTTTTAGACAGCCACTCCAGCGGATCTTGGTTAACCTGTCGGGTAAGTTCGGGCTTTATCGCGCAAGCGCCGTCGCCCACCAGTGCCGCCAGCCATACAATATGGCTGTAGCGGGGGAGCAACTGGCCTAATTTATTGCGATCGCGAATATCGCCATAAATAAAATCCGCCGGTTTTAAATAATGGTTTTCGTAAGTGAGATTATCGTAAACCGTAAACGGAATATTGGCGGCAATAAGCTGGTCCGTAACGGCCCCGCCAATATACCCTGCTCCGCCGACGACTAAAACGCGCTCAATCATAGTGAGAAATTTTATACCCCTGGCTTGCCAGTGTCAATGTGTACTTCCTGTGATTAAATGTTCAATCCTATCAATGCAATGCTCCTTGGAAAAATGTTGCGCGGCATACTCTTGACCGCGGCGACCGTATTCATCTAATCGCGATCGCTCGGCATACGCTTTCCGTACAATATGTTCTGCCGTCTTACTGTCACCCGAAACGGCCGAATATCCGCATTGCGCTGTTTGAATAATCTTATGCCCTTCACTTGAGGCCTGCAAAAACGCCACCACCGGCAAACCGGCGGCCATAAACCCCCAAAGTTTTCCCGGCACTACCGCAGTGGTATTTTCAGGCGCCAAACACATCAGCCCCACATCGACTTCCGCCAAGAGCGCGGGGTAGTCTTTTGGCGACACAAATGGCCCAAACGTCACATTGGTTAAACAATATTCTTTACTTAATTGTGTAAGTCGCGCTTTTTCCGTGCCTTCACCAATAAATAAAAAATGCACTCCCGACAAATCGCGCACACGACGCGCAGTTTCAATAACAAGTTCAAGACCTTGTGTGGGACCAAAAATACCCGCAAACAAAAAAATAAACTTTTTTCCAAGTCCGTATCGTGCACGAAATGGCCCCACGCCTCCCCCTCCACCTACGGGAGAGGGTCGAGGTGAGGGAAACTTAAATGCATTCACATCAACCCAATTATACACGGTGGTAATTTTTGTGGCCGGCACGCCTTTTTTTTCAATCAAAAACTCGCGGCCTCCACTTGTATGCGTCGTAAGTGCATCCGCGGTCCTGTACGCACGCCGTTCCAGATATTCATAAAACGCGATGAGTGCGCGATTTTTCATAATGCCGGCATCAATCGCGTTCTGTGGAAAAATATCCTGCACATTTAAAAGATACCGCGCGCCGTATTTTCTTTTTACCCACGCTCCCACTTGCGCTAAAGGAAAATGCGGGATGTAGACAACCACGCCATCAATCGGAACCTTCACGAACTTTTTTATAGCGCGTCGGTATACAAACGGAAGCACAAGCTCACTGACACCGCGCAGTATGTAATTGGACGCGCGCTGACCAAGAGTTTTTACGCGCACAACTTTTACCGCTCCTTCTTGCACAACAATAGGCCATGATTTCCTCTTCTCCTCATCCGCTAAATTGTCTTCCGGCCTGGCTGTGACAACCGTAACCGCATGTCCGCGCGCGGCAAATCCTTCCGCCAGCTCGCGCATCATCGTGGAAATTGAGCGAATCTCTGGGGGATAAAAACTGGTTAAAAGAAGAATATGCATAAACTCAATGCTCTGCCATAATAACAAATGTCAAGGATTTTGGCGAGGGTACAAAAAAAGCGGCCCTCTTGCGAGAGTCGCCCGTTAAATCGTTCTGCCTACTACGCGATCAGTTACTTGAGCAAACCGCGGCGTGTAAGGTCTGTGCAAAGCTTCGCCATTCCCACCATTGGCGTTGGGTCGTACTGGTGCACTTGAAGTCTAGCACGGCGGGCGGTTGCGCAGTTTGCGGCCGCGTCGTCCACGAAGAGAATCGTGGATGGATCTTTATCTTGCCAGCCGAGTTCTTTGAGAATCACTGTCCAGGCGCCGTCGTCGGTCTTGGTCATGCCGATGTCGTGTGAGCGCACGACCGACCCGTAGCGATCCGCAAGGTTGATAAACTGCCGCTCCCGCGCGGTCTGCCACTGATTGGTCGTAGTCACAAGGGCAAGTGGCACACTTTTTTCTTTGAGCTCCCACAGAATCTTCTCCACGTCCCAATCTACCATGTAGATGTGACTGTCGTGCGCAACGCGGATTTGCTCATCGGTAAGATACGGCACTTCCAGCACCTCACGCACCGCTTGCGCAAACTGCTCGCCAGTGATCTTTCCACGGGCGAACTGGCCGTAGGCAGGATTGTGGAAGAAAAGGGCGGCCTTGTCCGGCCGTACTCCAAGTTCACACAGGATCGCCTCGGTGATTTTGTGCGTTGCACGCACGATCACATTGCCGACGTCCCAGAGCGCGAATTGGATTTGGGACACGGTTTTCCTCCCGTTGTGTCATCCCCGTGCAAACGGGGATCCATGGATTCCCGCTCCCCGATGTTGCTCGAGGACAAGTTTCGCGGGAATGACAATTTCAGGATAGCCACCCCAGCGCCTCCAGCACCGCCCGGCCGATGTGGGTGACCGCCAGCTCGCGGTTCTCGCCGTCCAGCACGAAGTGGTGACCAAAGTCATCCAGCGCGCCCTCGGAGTTAAGAGCTAGCACGACCGGCGATCGTCCCGGCCGCGGTGCGATCGCGACCATGTGGCGGTTCATGGGATTGCCGTTATGCGTCTCAAGGTCGCGGAACTTCCACCCCGTATCTTGAAGATGCAACTTGGCCACGCAGGTCAATTCCACATCACCCACCGGGCCAGCCGTTACAATACCGGACTGATCGTCGAGGTGATCGAGCCCCACGGAAAGTAGCTCGAGCGGCTCCTCCTGTACCTGGCGCAAATCTGGCCGCACGATACTCCAGATACTCCTCTGCTCATCATCGAAGGCACTCTGGTGTAGAGCCAGTGCGCTCGGTAGAAAAAATCGGGACCAACCCTCGTCGCGGTACACTCCCATCTCCACCATCTCACAGACCTGCTCCGCAAGGAGAGCAGTGGTCTCGGCCATACCTCCCGAGGGTTCGGCATCATTTTGCCGAGCAGGCGCGCCGGTATTGCGCACGTGCATGATCGCGACCCACTCCGGAAATGCCGGCACGGGCATGTAGCCAAAATACTTGTCCAAAAGCCGCTTCATGCGCCGCTCGTCAAGCTTGGCCAGTGCGGCCCAGGGCACAAGCATCGCAGTGGCCCCGCCAAAGTGCGCCAGGCCTTCAAACCGACCGGGCTTGCGCTCTTCGTGAATGCGCCGCAGGAGATCCACATCCAGCCCTGCGGCACGCGCCGCATCCGGATCCGGCGGCTTAGGCGTGGTCATTACCTGGAGATTACGCGTTTGCGCTACGATCCGCCGGTCTGCCGTTACTTCTCCGCATACTACTCCTTTGACCCAAGGCATGGTTTAATCCTTTCTGTATGTCATCGCGGTTGAGCCGTAGGCGAGCGTGGTGATCTCACAGATTGCCACGGCCTTTGGCCTCGCAATGACGGTTGCTTGTTGATGAAACGAACAAATATCCCTTCGGGATGCTTTTAACTTACACATTTTACCATTCCATGTCAATACCTTAACACTGCTCTTACGGGCAAATGATCAGACACGTCAACTTGCGGAGTGTCAATGGAAACCACCGTAAAATGCGACGAGGTATAAATAAAATCAACCAAGCGACCATTGCCAAGTATTTTGGCGGCACGATGCGTGCGCAGGTTTAAGGTATTGGTAATGTTAGAGTCATATATTGCATTATGGGCGACCTCATCAATCTTTCCAATCACTTCCGAACCCGGTTCCATATTAAAATCCCCGCCTAGTATAAATGGCTCACCCTTGAGACTACAAAGATACTCCGCGAGTAAACGCACTTGCCGCAATTTTTCCGGCGTATCAATCGGGTCTTTGGTCCAAGCCCCGTGAGTGACAAGGACATGAATCAGCGTACCGCCGAAATCAACCGTCGCATCCAGTACATTGCGCGGCATTTCCGGCCCTTCTTGTTCCCAGGGAACATCAGGATACTCTCGATACTCCTTTAACCACACGATCTTTGTATTGAGGATATTTCCGCGTACTAACACTGCATTGCCTTCATATGCAGCAGGATTGTCAACTAAGCGATACATGGGCGTCACCGCGCCGCTTATACCCAGTGCATGTTTAACATATCCAAAAGTATCCACGCTTTCATCATTCCAAAAATTAATCCTTCCGCCTGTCACTTCTTGCATTGTAATAATATCCGGCGCCTCAGCACGCAAAAACTCGACCAGCTTGTCGAGAAATTTACCGCGATAGATATTGATCTGAATGATTTTCAATCGCATACTAAATAATTTTATGCCGTTGCGCTAACTCGGACATGGTGATGATTTTTCTGCCGCTTTGCAGGATCGTTTCAATGGCCCGCTCTAGGTGGTTAATTTTTTCTTCCAAAGACATACGCAACCGTTCGAGCGGTACTTTTTGTCCGGAATCAAGATCGCGACGATCCATCAGGTCCGCCGGATGGACTAAATAGTAAAACGCGTCAATCTCACGCAGGCAGGACTTAAGCAGTTGCTGATGCCGCTTCCAGCCAATCATAAACCCGAGCGTATGCCAGCAAGCGACTCTAAAACGGTTAGTTGGCAAAGGCAACACCTTTACACTGCCCTGATTATACACCTGCCGCTTGCCCCACAAAAGCGTGCTAAAATCTTTCCGACAAAAAATACTGCCCATCTTATCATTACCCAGATAATTTATGAGATTTTTAATCATTACCGAAAACATCAGCCAGGAAGGAAAGGCCGAAGTATCATAATCATAATGAAGTTCATTCAACACCTGGTATAGTGCGCGCGAAGTTGTCCAAGCCGGGGAAATAAAACCGCGCGGCGCGTACCCTACCGTTTGCGCGATAATATCATGGCCGAGTTTAACTTCCTCATACATTGCGGCGCGCGGTAAGGAGGCCAAGTCTATATGATGCGACCAGGAATGATTGCCGATCTCGTGTCCGTCGCGCGCCCAAGCGCGCACCTGCTCACGATTTTCCGGTTTTTCCAAATCCTTACCGATCACATAAATAATGTACTTAAAATTGTATTTATTCGCGATTGCAAAAAACCGATCGACCACCTGAAAAAATGTCGGATCTTGATAATTAGCCGTGAATCCGTAGATCCAGCCAAGCGAGTCAAGATTCAAACTAATCGCGGCGTACTTCATAAAATAAATCACTCCATTTGACAATGCTACAATTGTTCTTTTTGACATCCGCTCGCGTCGGCAGGCCATAATAACTCGCGGAAATATCCGGACGAGGTTTTTGATAATTGTCACTCACTAATCGTTCTACTGCCAAAGTAGCAAGCGCGGGAAAATCATGAAACACCTGCATATAAAATCGCAGCATAGATTGATTTCTAGCATATTCTTTTTGCACCAGTACTTTACCGGAATCAATTTTCTCCTCCACCTGATGAAAGGTTACTCCGATTGGCTGATTGTGTGCGTGCGCCCAAAAAAACGGAAATAGCCCGCGACAGGATGGCAACATTGCCGCGTGCTTGTTAATAATGCCAAGGCGCGGCGCGTTAATAATCTCTTTTTTAAGCACCTGTCCTACGGTAATGATCACGACATCAATTTTATTATCCTTGATCCATTGCGCTACGGCGGGATCGTTGGGAGTACTGGCGGTATGCAGGGTAAGCCCATGCTTATCGGCTAACTGTCGCCAGGTTATAGCACCGAAACAAAATTGCTTAAAGCGAGTTTTAATCGCATACAATCCAAAAATAAAAAAATTCCAAAACCCAAAAACCCGCCAATACCAAAAGGTGATCCCCGCACCTTTCAATTTCCCTAACTGATCCGGAAATACATACAGTCCAACCACCTCAAAGCGCTTGCACAACTGCGAAACAGTGCGCTTCCAGGCCGGAAACGCCCAAGTATAATCATCGGCCGTAAAGATGGCGAGTCGGATCATGTATAAAGGATAAATAATCAAAACCCAAAAAATCCTAAAAACTTTTTTGCCGCCCGCCTTAACCTTGATGGCCAAAATACTCTGCGACTACCGTCGGTATAAAAACTTTTGTCCAATGCCGTGATCCGATAATATTCCAAAACCTCGTGCTCTTTACGATATTCCGGGAAAAATGGTGAGTGTCTGGAAATGATCTTATCCAACTCTTCCGGGCTTTCGGAAAAGGCGGCAGGATTTTCAAAATAATGGCCATCCAGGGTGCGATAGTAGATGCCGCCTTTCTTTATAACAGCCCAAAGATTAATGGTCTGATTGACTTGCGGAGCAAACGAACTATGATCCTCGGCCACAATAAACTCCCGCGCTTTCCCGGAAAACAATGAAATTCCGTCAATATCTTCCAGCACGGATACCCCGACAATTTCGCACAGCGTCGGGTATATATCCATGACGGATGAAAACCGTTCGGTGACGACCAGACCGCGATCAGCTTTCTTTTTATGCAATAAAAAAGTATTGGTTCTCGCTTTATTCAACAACATATAGGCCGGCTCTTTGCTAAGTTCGTTGCGCAATTTAAAGCCATGATCAGAAAATACAAACACATGATCAAAATCATCAAGCTTAAGACTATTCCTTAAAATCCGCAAGGAATTTGCCACTTTTCGATGGCCTCTTTTAACAAACCGTGGATAACAAACAAAATCATCCACCGCCCAATGAAGATCCGACAGCGCAACATACACCAAACTCTTATCCTTAACCTCCAATCCTTGCAAAAACTTCTTCAGATTCAAATCCGGGTTGTGCGTCCCGATGGAGTTAAATCCCGGAGGAAATACCCCGTTCCTTTTTTCATTCGGATTATTAAAAAAGGACAGATTAAACCCTTGTTCCAATAAAATTTCCAGAATATTTTTTCCCTCATTTTTCAAAAAAAATCTCGGGTATTTTATCCGCTTATCACACCCATTTTTGTAAGGATACTTCCCTGACCAAACGCAAGCCAAGCTCCTGGCGGTGTCCGGAGCCGGCGTAAAACAATTCCGATACAATGTTCCGCCGATCTTTTCTAATTCCTCATCCAGCGGCCCTTTGGCAACCGCACTGTTTAATACCTGGAGCATATCCGGCCGCAGCATATCTACAAAAATGATAAGAATTTTCATATCGTTACTTGACCATAAGCGGATAAATAATCTCCCGTGCGCGCTTCAAATCCTCTTCACGATCAATCTCAATCCACTGAAGATCTGTGGGGAGTATATAGACTGGCAAGGCCGCTGTGGTAGCGCGTATAACACACTCCTCATAATGGTAAAGATATTCCCCGCGCGCATAATCATCTTCCGCCGTTTTGAAAAGGTGTTTTAAGAAGTCTGCGGAAAAACGAGATATGCCCATCATCTCGCCGCAGGCCTGACGCTTTTGATCATCGGACAATTGCTTTCCCAACGCGCGAATTTGATTCCGCTGGTCAGCGCACACATATACTTCATCTCCTGAACCGGAAAGCGGTGATACCAGCATTACATCTCGATACGGCGAGCAAAGCGCGAGATCAATGCATTTAGCATCATAGAGAAGATCGGATTCTAAAAGAAGTACCGCGCTATCTCCAATTACCGCCTTCGCTTTTAAAAATGAGTTCATGCTTCCACTGGTTGCATACTCTTCATTATAAACATAGCGAATCGGCATCCCCAGAAAATTATCCCCCAAACGAGTCTGAATCATCTCGTGAAGGTATCCTACCACGATGACAACTTCAGCGATACCGGCTTGCTTAAGAGCTAAAAAAGATCGTTCCAGCAAGGTTTTACCGTCAACTTCCAAAAAACCCTTTGGTACCTTTTGAGTCCGCGGCCTCAAACGCAAGCCCATCCCGGCCGCAAGAATTACGGCTTTTAAATTTCTCATAAAAGCTCTTTTATTGCTAAAAACAATCGATCAATATCAACTTTCTCAATCTCCCCCATATTGGCAATCCGAAACATCACTTTACCCGCGTCGCCTTGCCCGGCATAGATTACAAACCCGGCCGCCTTTAGATGATCATGCAACGTCTGATAGGATAAATTCGCGGGAAGCCGAAGCGCGGTAAGCGTTACCGCCAGCATCCCTCCTTCTAGATACATTTTTATCCCCAACTCTTGCGCGCGAGTTCGGATAGATTGTGCAAGCTGTCGGTACTTTTCATGACGCGCCCTCCATCCGCCTTGTTCGTGAAACTCTTTAAGGGCTTCGTCAAGCGCGTACAATACTTGAACCGAGTGAGTAAACGGCGTTCCGCCGCCCTCCTGCTGGCGATAATATTCTCGCAGATTAAGGTATACTGAACGCGGCTGAAAATCGGTTTGATCTAATAATTCTCGACGAGCGACTACAAAAGATATTCCCGGAATGCCATGCAGGCATTTATTAGCCGTCGCGGCAATTGCGCCAACATTCCATTCTTCAAAATTAAGCTCCTCACCCCCAAAACTGCTTACACCATCTACAAGAAGAATTTTTCCGTACCGGTGCGCGAGTATTCCCACCATGCTCAAGTTATTTAGTCGTCCGGTGGTGGTTTCATGATGGATAACGCCCACATGAGTAATCGTCGTATCCTGTTGTAAAGATTCTTCAATGCGCTGTGCATTAAGCTCTGCTCCCCATTCGTGTTTCACTGCGGTAAAGGAGATACCATACGCTCTTGCCATCGCCTCAATACGCTCCCCATAGACTCCATTTTCAAGTATAAGCAGTTTTCCACTTTGGGGTATCAGACTTGTTATCATGGCCTCCACTGCGGCAGTTCCTGAACCAGTGAGTAGCACGCTTGCGTAACGATCGTGAGATAATCCATACACCGCAAGCAATCCTTGCCGCACCGATTCCTGTAAAACCGAAAACTCCGACTCACGATGACATATATCGGGTTTTGTCAGTGCCGTGCGTACCCTTTCGCTCACATTGACCGGCCCTGGATTAAGTAAAATCATAGTATAACTCTTGGCATCACTTACGGCGCAGAAACTTCATAAAGGCCATTTTATTTTGCTGCGGGGTAGTTGTTGGTCTGCCTAGATTTGCGCGCGCGCCTTTGCGCACACGCACCTCTAAAAGACACGGTCCTTTCAGTTGACGCAATTCTTCAAGTGCGCCGTAAAGTTGCTCCTTGGTTTCCGCATGCCAGGTCTTTTTATAGCCGCATGCGCGCGCAATGGCGGGTATATCAATCATAAATCCCACAGTAGGCTGTCCGCCAACGGAATCATGGGCGCCGTTATTAATTATGACATGCTTAAAATTGCCCGGCGCTTGCGCGCCAATTACCGCCAACGCGCCCATGTGCATAATCAGCGCTCCGTCACCATCAATGCAATATACCTGACGATCCGGTTTGGCGAGCGCAATCCCTAGCGCGATTGAAGAAGAATGCCCCATAGATCCAACCGTCAAAAAATCATGACTGTGTCCTTGCCCCTTGGCTTCTCTGCATTCGTAAAGTTCGCGAGAAGTCATTCCAGTAGTTGAAACTATTACATCCTCTTTTTTTAAATAATCAACAACGCATTGAAGCGCATTTTCGCGAGTCATTTCATAAGACAACTCCGATGAATGTCCTGACCGATAGGTTGCGAATGTGCCTTTGCGTACTACGAGCGCATAAGGCTGGCTCCCAGATCGCATCGTCTTAAAAGCATGCGCCAAAACGGCGTTGACGCCCTCCGGATCCGATGGAAGAATCTCAAATGGAATACCCAGTATTTCAAGAAGGGCAATAGTAACCTCCCCCGGCTTTAGATGTTGGGGCTCATCATGAACGCCCGGCTGTCCGCGCCAACCAATTAAAAGCAACATCGGGATCCCGTATACTTTTGGATCAGTAAGCGAGGTCAGCGGATTGACGGTATTGCCTTGACCGGCATTTTGCAAGTAGACGAGCGCGATCTGACCAGTGGCTAAATAATGCCCGGCGGCAAGCGCGATAGCATTGCCCTCATTGGCGGCAATAATTTGCTCCGGGGGCAAAACCTCCGCGCTCACGGCCGCACAGAACTCTTTAAGCAAGGAATCCGGCACACCGGTAAAAAAATTTATGCCCCGCGCCCGTAACCTGGCGACAAAGTCTTTGGGCGATATCATAATTGCCTTTGATAAGTAACTCCTTGAGTAAAAGCCGAAGCGCGTTCAACATCCGGCAGATTATTAACATCCAGCCAATTTCCGCTCACATACATTATCCGCGGCGGATGCCCAACCGCCACGAGATCATCTAAAAGATCCGTAACACTCAGTGTTGAAAAATCCGGACGGCTTTGCAGGCGCTTTATACTTTCCTTAAACAGCTCTTGCCCTGTTCCAGAAACCAGTAGCGCGCCTATCCATTGTCCATGGGCCTGAAGTGAAGGGTTGTCTGCCGCATTGTTTAAACATTTGACAAGATGCGCGTCAGGACGAAATATACTTCGATCATCTGGAACATTGCATACCACATAATCGCCTTTAACCTTATCCGTAATCTTCTGCCGCACATTTGAATCCACCACAATCGTGATTGGCGCGTCTGATTCTAGGAGATCGCGGACAATATAGCGACGCAACAATAGATCTCCGTACATGATCAGCGTATTATCTTTAACTTTTTGGAGCGCGCAAGCGAGGGTGGCCAGATCTTTGGAGTGCTCAAAATCAGGGTTATGCAAGAGTTCAATTCCGTCGATATTAATTGTCTCCGGTCTGTAGCCGGCCACTACCGTAATATCACGAATGTTGTGACTGCGAAAATCCTCCACCAACCGCGCGAGTATCGGTTTACCGCCTACCGGTAACATCGCTTTAGGACGCGCTTGCGTCAATTCGCCTAGTTCGCTACCTCGGGAAGCGGCTAAAATAATGGCATTCGGCTGTTTTATGAAAGATGACTTAAGATATTTTTCTTCCGCCTTGATAAGTTCTTCGGCTTTTTGTAAGCGAAATATCTCCTGTACTGGAACCATATGGTCTTCCACACTCATGAGTGACTCTTCTTTGTAAATAGTAGAAGCGGTTTGTTGCATGGCGGACACTGCCGCGCGCAACAGATGATTTGCCCAAATGACGATACTCACTTTATGGGCGCGAAACTGTTCGGTCGGCGTACTGTAATACATAGTCGGCACAATTATAAGCGGCGCGCGTCCATCCCAGGACTTGGCAAATTCAAAAATCTCCCCGGCATCTTTTTTCTTACTGTGGATTAAGATGGCATCCGCCCCCGCGGCGTGATAGGCCTCCGCGCGCCGCATCGCCTCTTGCAGTCCCCAGCCGGCAATCAGCGCCTCCACCCGTGCTACTACGCAAAAATTCGAATCCTGTTGAGTATCTTTTGCCGCTTTAATTTTTCCGGAAAATTCTTCAATCTCCGCCAGCGGTTGAGTCTCCCCTTTAATGAAACTGTTGGTCTTTGGAAATAATTTATCCTCAATGCACAAACCGGCGACTCCGCGCTGTTCTAACTTTTTTACAAGTCGGCGCACGCTATTAAAATCACCGTAACCCGTATCACCATCAACCAGGATTGGGATAGTGGTCGCGTCGCTCATAAACTCCAGCACCTCCAACACTTGTGTCCAGGAGGCCTCATTGTTGTCGCGCACTCCCAGGCCCGCCGACATCGTCAGCCCGCTTGCCCAGATTCCGGCAAACCCGGCTTCCTCAACAATTTTGGCAGATAAACCATTATGCGCTTCCATGAGGAAGTTAAGGACACTACCGGTCAGAAGATCTCGCAATTGTGCCGCCTTGCTTTTCATAAAAATTCTACAGCCCATCCTCCCGATACGATCGTTCAATCCAAAGATGATAATCCTCCGGCTTATGTAAACGAAAAGCGTCATTGTCTAGGCGCCACAGCAAATCCTTGGCAATCCGCTGCGATGCCTTACCATCGCCCAGGCCATGCGGCCACTTTTTCCCGTAGAGATTTTCAAATTTTTTAAGCACCACCTCGGCTGGATATTTTTCTGGCGCGGCTGGATCAAATTTTACGGACGAGCCCACATCATAGACTTGCGGTCGCTCGGTGGATTTGCGCATCTGTAGTGATGGCACTTGCAATACGCAAGTTTCTTCCACAATGGTACCGGAATCCGTAATTACTCCGCGGGAATTTACCATCAGCGCCACAATTTCCATATAGCCGACCGGATCTACCATAATCACATTTGGGGGAAGCGACAGCCCGTACTCTTTAAGCACTTTTTGTGTACGGTAACTTAACGGCAGATAAATTTTTCGCTTCGTGCTACCAATGAGCTTTAAAATCGCCTCAAATGAAGTTCTGATATGCACATTCTCCCGTCGATGCCAGGTCATCAGGTAATACTCCCCTTTTTCAATACCGCGGGATTTGAAAAAATCCGGAGTGGCCAGCGCGTCAAATTTTGCTTTCTGTTTGAAATAGTAAGTATCCAGGATCTCCACAATCGGATTGCCATCTGTTACTACAATGTGTTTCGGATTCAGCCCGGCTAACATTCCCTGGTATTTGTATTCCGGAAAATAAGTATAAATCACATCCGAAAGTTGATCAATGAGATTGCGATACTTCGTTTCCGGCATGCGCCAATCATACGCGCTCCAACACCCTTCAAAATGCACAATGGGAATATTTAACTGCGCCGCGGCAATGGATCCCACTACCGTATTAGTATCTCCCAAAAACATTACTGCCTCGGGCTGCAAATCTTCAAGCACCGGATAGAGTTTACGCATCACATCCGAGGATACCTCGGCATCATTGTCGCCGCTGGCTCCCAGCTCAATTGACGGTCGCGGCACATCCAATTCTTGAAAAAATACTTCCTTTAGGTTATCCGCGTAATGCTGTCCAGACCAAATAAAAACAATCTCATGCTTGTCTTGGGCAAAAAGTTGCTTTAATACCAAAGAGGCACGGATAATATCCGGACGAATACCGAGGATGATGGCGAGTTTCTTCTTCATATATTTCCTTCTCTCCTCCCCTTCAGGTAAGGGGAGGCTGGGAGGGGTTATGAGTGGTTCGTAACCCCCTCTAACTCCCCCTTATCCTAAGGGGGAGAAAATTGGCTTAATTGTTTCAATGCCTCCTCCATCCTCATATCATGCGGAAACAACTTCTTCAGCCCCTCATATTTCGTGTTAAGCACCCGTTCCACTTTCCCCCGTGGATCTTCCGTCGGCTCTACATTCACATTCTTCTCAAACACTTCCTTAAATAACGCGAGTAATTCGTACTTTGTAAGTGGCTTATTCGGTGCGAAATGAAACACACTCGACTCTTCTCGCAAACTACCAAACGCCTCTTCGCGAATTATCTTCTCACAAAGCTGCGCAAATTGCAAGGTGGTTACCCCATTCCAAATATGATTGGTAAAACCTCGTACTGTAGCACCCTCTGGTTGCGCTAAAAACCACTCCAACAACCCTTTCTTCTTATATGGACTTGGTCCAATAATAGAAGTACGGATATTAATCACATTGGGCGCGTAAACTTCTCCCAAACTTTTGGTTCTTCCATAGACATCCATAGCATCGCAAGGTGAATCTTCATTGTATGTCTCTTGCCACCCCCTCCTGACCTCCCCCATCAATGGGGAGGAACCAGGCGAAAATTCCCCTCCCCCGGTGGGAGGGGTTAGGGGAGGGGGGGAAGGTGAATGGTGCCCCGAAAACACCCCGTCGGTAGACATGTGAATGATCTTTGCGCTAGTTGACTTTGCTAACTGATGCGGAAACTCCGCGTTCACTTTTTTCATTTTTTCTTCATCATCACCGGTCAAAACTCCAATGCAATTAATTATATAATCATTCGACGTTAGGAGACCGAGTCTCCGTTGCAACGGAGACTCGGTCTCTGTAAATTGCTCAACATTAAAATCCTTTGAACTCGCTCCTTGTATATCCCACTCCTTATTTCGCGTAAGCACCTTTAGCACCATGTGCCCCAGCATGCCGGTACTTCCAAGTACAATAATCTTTTTCATGAGCATTACGGAACAATTTTTACATTCGGCAACGGTACTATAAACTTTCCGCCTTTGGCAGTATAGTCCATCCGTTTTTTGAGTACCTCATTCATAAAACTCCAAGCAAATAGGAGGGCATAATCAGGGAATTTCTCTTCTTGCGTATGTTCCCACGGAAAAATCTGCACATGTGTTCCGGGAGTATAAAATCCGTGCTTGGCCGGTGCGTCATCTACCACATAATCTAAATATTGACCATCAATTCCGCAATAATTCATCACCATGGTTCCCCTGCCTGATGCGCCATAGCCAATAATAGTTTTACCTTCGGTTTTAAGTTTATCTAATAAGCCCATCAGCGCGACTTTCGTACCCTCAATCTTTTTTCCATACGCCATAAATGTTTCGGCTCGATCGTAACCCTTCGCCAGCTCATCACGTTCCATAGCCCGGACCGCTTCGGTTATCGCGCGACCACCGCGTTTTTTTTGTCCATAAAATCTTACCGCTCCGGAGCGCACGCCTGGCGTATATTTTATATCAAAAATTTCCATTCCATGGCGACTAAGAAAATTTTGCAATGACTTCAGCGAATAATAATTACAATGCTCGTGGTAGATCATGTCATATTGCATCTCCTCCATCAGCGTACCTAGGTAATATACTTCAATCATAGCCACGCCATCATCTTTGAGAAGCTCGGAAACACCTTTCCCTACGCTCACCATATTATCAATATGCGCGAATGAAAAACTGGTAGTGATCGCGTCAAATTGTCCGTATTGCGCGCGGATCAGTTTTGCAACTTCTTCGTTAAAAAAATCATTGATGATCGTAAACCCCTCTTGCTTTACCGAATTAACCACATTGGTTGCCGGATCAACCCCGACGGCTTTTACGCCCAGGGCCGCAAATGGCTTGAGCATTACTCCGTCGTTGCAACCAATTTCAAACACTGACGGATTCGCACGCTCTTTCAAAAAACGCTCATGCGCTTCTTTTGCCCACTCGGTACAATGATCAACCAATGTTTTAATTGCGGAGGAAAAATAAAAATAATCCTTAAAAAGAGTTGCCGGGGGAATCGCCTGGGGCACCTGCAGAAGCGTGCAATCTCGGCAAAAAGATACCTGCAACGGATATAATTTTTCTTCCCTAAACTGCTCTGATTTCAAAAACCCGCCCGCGAGCGGCATATTCCCAAAGTCCATGACTTTTATCAGATTTGACCCTTCGCAACAACGGCAAGTGGTGTGTTCAGTATAAGCTCCCATTTGTGGATTCATAAAAGATTATAGTAATATTTTAGAGTACCGGCTTATTTAAAGAAATTCATAAATTTTATCATTATCCATACAACTGGACGCGGAGTAAATTTCACAATCGCATTGTACATTCGTGCTTTGGGAAGATACTGTTTAGGATGCACCAATGATAAAGCTGATAACTCGGTTTGTTCAAATTCTTTTTTTAGCTTGCTATTTGCTTTTAGATAATCTTTTCTAGCGAACAATAAGATATTTTGGGCATACCAAAAACTTACCTCCTCGTTATTCCAAATTTGTTTCCTGATACAATCGATGGGAGCATAATCTTTTTTAGCAAAGAGTTCAGCCCAGTATTCCGGCCATTGTTCATTGATATGATGAATTCCTCCTTGAAATGGAATTGCCGCAGAGAACACAATGATTGGGGAAAGATCCGTAAGAGTCTGTACAAATGTTGATACAGAATCTTTAGACAAGTGTTCCGCAACCTCCAAAGAAATCGCCAGATCAAATTTTTTATCAATACTAACTGGTTTTTCCAAATCGGCATGCTGAAAAAATTCTTTTGGGATACATAGTTTTTCTTTATTTACCCATGGGCCGTCTATGCCAAAAATATTTTTTATACCTTGCTCTTTAAAAACAGATAAAAATTCTCCCGTCCCGCATCCAACATCGACTACACTTTGGGGTTGAATCAAATCTAATATAATCGGCACAATTATCTTTGCTGATTTTAGCGAATCTAGTCTCACGCCAAAAGAATTTTCATGATATTTTCTGTTCATCATAAAATAAGCTTAATTCAAGATTAACTATTATACACATCTGTAAATAATTGTACAAGGGAGCGGGCGGTGTTTTCCAGCTTATACTTTTTTACCCGCTCTTTACCTTGTACAACTAACTGTGCGCGTAGTTTCTCATCCGTGATAAGACGCTCCATGCATTTTGCCATATCCTTTGGATCAAACGGATTAAAATACGCCGCGGCCTCCACGCAGATCTCTCGGAACGGATTAAAACATTTTCCGCGGTGCGCCGCATCAAGATCACAGTCCGAAACCGCAATAGGCACACCTGCCGCCATTGCTTCCAACAGTGGTATGCCAAAGGTTTCCTCAACTGAAGGTAAAATAAATAGTTCAGCACCATTAAAATATGCCGCAACTTTATGGCGTGGAATCTCTCCTGTAAATACCACTCGCGCATTTAATTCTAACTTGCGCACAAGATTATCCAGTGTTGCGCGCCACGGATGTGATCCAGTATTGCCCACCACCACTAAATCCCCACCATAACCATATTGTGTGATCAAAACGGCAAACGCTTTCAACAGTCGGTCAGTATTGCGGTGCGGACCGTTGGCGCCGATGGTGAGGATATAGTTTTTTCGCGCGATACGGGGAGGACAGTCCTCCGACGCGTCGGAGGACTGTCCTCCAAACATTGAAACCCCGTGCGGAATCACCACACATTTTTGCGGAGTCACGCCAAACTGCGACGCAATAAGGTTACAAGAATTTTGAGACACAAAACGAATTTTTGTCGCCCGCCGCATGGATAATCGCCCCAACACGCGTAGCAATCGTAATCGCATGCGCTCCTTTGCTGACCACGGCAAGTCCAGATGAGAATACGGATTGGCATTCTCCATCAAAAGCACGACTTTGCACGGCGCAAAGATGCTGGTAGTATTACCCACCGAATACAGCACATCCGCGCGGTACCGCCATAAATAAAATGGAAATACCCATTGCTCCCACAGCACGCGCGCAAACGGGCCCCTGGGCACATACCTTACCGAAACTTTTTTGAACTGCGCCGGGACTGCGTCAATGATGTCCTTCTGCCGCGAGGAATAAAAAATGACATACTGATTTTTAAAATCACGGCGTGCAAGTTCCGGCAACAGGTTTTGCATCTGACTCACCCCGGCTCCGGTTTGCGCACTCAAAACATTGATGGCAATTTTCATAGTACATCAGCTATTCGCTTGTAGAGAAAGTATGCGCCGTCGGAGTCAATCAATCTCCACTCATCAGGATTATCCATCACGCCCCTAATATCCTCATCCTTAATAAGGTGTACGACCGGACTTTCCGCGGAGAGCCCGTTGTTAGTAATATCCAAGAAAACATAATCCGCTTTAATGCGCCCATTGTCAGATTCAAGACGAGGAAAACGCATAATGCCTTTTTTTCTAAAAAATCGCGGGAAGGAAAACTCCTGCGCCGAAACAATCGCCTCATCCGGAATCAGGTTGACAAATGTAGCGATATTTTTATGGTGGTCGGTTATGCGATAACTAGACCAGTGAAAATCTTGAGTACGAAATGACGCCGGACGCAAATCCCTAAACCAAAACTGAAGCGATATCAGTGAGGGACCAAACCAGATATTGGAGATCAATGCTCCGGCCAGAACTGCGCACATTAACGCATCATGTTTCCCCGCCCTCACCCCAACCCTCTCCCAAAGGGAGAGGGAGATCAAACGAGGCCAGGCCTTAATAAAGGCATAGAATATAAACGGAATAGCCGGCGAAATGTAGTAAAGCATATAGGAAATATGCGTAATCGAATAACTCACGAGTCCCAACCCCACGCTGGCCAGTATTCCCAAAAGTGGTTTCGGCGCAAGGAATGGAACAAAAATAAAAGGCAAAAAGAGCATCGCAATATTAGCCCACTTAATAGGGTTAAGCCAACCGCTACCCGGAACTCCATGTTGCAGAAACATATTTTTAACTATTTCAAACGGGGTATTTCCATAATGATCCAATAATTTTGCCACAATATGATTGCTTCCAGGCGTTGCGCTAAAGAGCGGCATGAGCATTTTCGTGATAATGAGAAAGCCGCCGAAACCCAGCACGCAAGTCACGATACCCTTTATTCTCGCGTGCTTAACTTGCTTTAATAGTAGGATATAAATACCGAACATGCCGACGGTCAGTCCCACATCTTCCCGGATAAGTATGGCCAAAATGACAAAAATAAAATACGAAAAACTCTTCCTGCTTTCCCAAAAGTAAATCATCCACAGCAGTATCGGTATGCTCAATCTCAACATTTCAAACCCGTACAGCGTGATATATTGAAAAGTAGGATACCAAAGGAAAAGTACTACCACAAAGCGCGCGAACCGCTTATTCCCTTGTGTGAGCGCGGCAAGTTTATAGAGCGGAATAATCGCCGAGAGCATGACAAGAAAATTAAGAACCATTATGGTTTCTGGACGTGGCGCCAGCTTAAAGGGCAATGCGAATAAATATAAGAAGGGGGTAAAGTGCGCGGCAAACCAATGATACAGCGGAGATTGGCCCAATAAAAATCCTTGGATGGAAGAGGCGGGATACCCTTTAACAATAATTGAATTTAAAAGCTCTGGCCAGGCGGCAAAATCAATATAAACATGTAAGCTATAATACCTTAAAAATTGCGCGATTAATGTATAAATGGAAAAAATTACCGACAAAACCAGGGATACGGTTAAGGCGGGTTTATAGTGCCGCTTATAGGCGAAGAAAAATGCTCCGGCGGCGGCAAACCCGACAGCCAGAACACCACTGCTGTAAAACAACATCATCGAAGTATTCATAAAAAGTCCGATACCATCACTTTTTTCGCGCCACGGCTTTCAAATTTATTCCAAAATCTATGGTGCCGTACTCGACCAAAACAAAATGCTTTTTAAGCAGCGCTTTAAGCTCTTGAAACTTAAACTTACTGGGATGAACATCATCGCGATACGGTTTAATATCGGAAAAAAAGCGATTGTAAATATTCTCTATAAGAAACAGGAGCGGACTGCTATAGTTAGGGGTCGTCAGAATAATTCTCTCCCCAGCTTTAAGTACACGCTTCATCTCAAGTAATGCCCGTTCTGGTTCTTTAATATGTTCTATCACTTCCCGTATCGTTATCGCGTCAATGCTAGCGTCAGAAAATGGAATATCATAAAGATCTCCTACAATATACCGACCATCTTGGTAATATCGCCGACAAAATTCAACACTCTGCTCTTCGCAATCCATACTGCGCAAATCGTAGTTCTTCCTGATTTCATCCGTCACCCAGATGCTCAACCCGCAACCGCCATCTAAAATAGCGCTTTGCGGAGGAAGCGTACTGACTTGGCGTAGAATAAATTCGTTCAAATGTCGGTGATGTACTCCTAATAAAGAATACCGGGAGTGAATGGCGGCATTCGTACGCTGGAGATGATTTAGATAATATTTGTCACTTTCCAGTTCCGGCATATAAATTATCAATTATCGCGAGCGAGTACAAAACGCTTTCCAAACATATTTAAGATACGCCTTGTAGGTTGGCCAGCCGTAGTAAAAACTGGTCTTCCCCCGCGCCCCCGCGCGGCTAGTCAACACATATGGAACTTCACAAAAAGTTCGCGCGTACTTTTTCGCCTGCCAAAGCTCTTCCACAATAATGGGAAACCCGCGTTCGGTAAGTTCCATTTGTGCAAGCACAGATATTTTTACCGCGCGAAACCCGTTTGTAAAATCGTGAATCGGAATCCTAAATGCCGGGCGAGCGAGCATATTACCAACCCAGGATACGACACGCCGCCTCCAGGGCACCCCCTCGGCCTTTCCTCCTTTGGAATACCGCGTGGCCTTAATATAATCATACCCTTCCTGCATTTTCTCGTAAAACTGCGGGAGATCGCGCGGGTGATTGGTCAGATCAGAATCCATAAACACCGCGTAATCATAACCGTTTTCAATCACGTACTTAATTCCGGTACGCAACGCCGCGCCATATCCTTGATTGCGCTCATGGACAATCATCTTAACCCCGGTGTTCTGCCTTGATGATATAAAGTCTTCTACTACTTTCTGCGTCGTATCTTTTGATCCATCTTCAACAACCAGAATCGTAGATATTCCAGGCAACCTAACAAGATAGGGTGCGATCGTAGCAAGACATTCCTGCGCTCCCGCCTCTTCGTTATACATGGGAATGATAATGCAAACCCTCATAATGTGGTGGATATTTTATTCGTTCAGGAGCTAACCCGCTTAAACCGCGCCAATGGAAGCTTACAAACCGCGAGAAATACTCGCCGTTCATGAGGGCGAAACCATATCCGGTAAGTACCCAACAGTCCGATTATTGCCGTGGCGGCAAAAGTTATACCGAGGTGAAACGCCCAATTTATCTCAAGGCGTCCGATAAGTTCAACGACCGTCAATTGCAACCCGGCAAAAATGGCTCCGGCCGCAAGCATCCCGACAAAACTCCTCACCGGTTCCTTTATAATGCGCAAGGTTATATAAGGAACCACCGCAAAATCAACCAGCACCTCCGGAATTAAAAATCCGACCACAATACCGGCAATGCCAAGACGGTGCATAAAGTACGCCGCCAAAATCCAGCCGCTGATTGCGGAAAAAACTCGAGCTGTAGCATACCATCTATATTGATTCACCGCAATTTGAAATCGCGCGCTCGCGTCTACAACACTGTAAACAACCACCTCCACAAGAAGCAAACCCCACAACAGATTATTAAACTCAATCGCGCCTCCGGTCCACACCGCCAGCACATCTTTGCCAACTACCAACAGAAACGCGGCGGACGAAATTGAAACGGCTACCACAATCTTCATAAATATACTATGGATGTCTTGAACTTTGCGCAAATCGCCGCGTTCTAAATTCGCCGTGACCTCATGTTGGAGCGCCGGAGTCATAATATTTATAGCGCGGGGAATAAGATGCGCAAGCGTCCGGTGAATGCTAAAGAGCGCGACAATTCCTCCTCCAAATATTGAACCGGTAAGCAATACGCTCCCTTGCATTTTGATAAACTGTGCAAGGGGAATAAGCAAAAACATGAACCCGGGGACAAAAAAACTCCAGGCCAATTTTTTATCCCGATATTTGATCGTACCGCGAAATTCAACTTCCGGATGCCGTCTTCGAATATCCAAATATATCAGACCCGCAAAAATAACAAACACGCCAAGATATGCGCTTGCCACAGTAATAAATCCGCCCTTAAAAAACAGAACCATGCCAACCAATGCTAAAGTCGCAATCTCGCGAGTGGTAAGCAGCATTCTCCAGCGTGGATACTCTCCGTTTCCAATGTAGATGCCGCTGAATAAAACCATCAGCCGACTCAAAAGTAGCTGCAGGCCAAGGAGAAAAACCGCGATACGCACCGATGCTTCGCTTACATGCGTGAAATGAAACCACTCGGTGAACGGCACAAAAAACGAAAATGCGAAAAAAACAAAAAAAAGCACGAGGATATTCGATCTATACAAATACCACGCGCTCCAAAGAGTTCGCTTATATCCGTCCGTATCTCCAACCGCACAGCGCTGTAGCATCCGATTGATTACGAAATTGGTCATTCCAATATCAGCAAACACCAAGTATGCCACTCCTGAAAATACAATCAGCCACTCTCCATAAATCACGTCACTCCAGGCGAAGAGAAACATCGGCACTAAAATAATATGCTCCAGCGCGCGCGTCGCCTCACCGATGAAATTTGCAAAACCTCCGCGCACTACTCGCCGCATGGCTCCGAGGGTTGGAAAAGTATTGGGGTTCTTTTGATCATTCATATATGCCGCGCGAAAAAGTACCCGAGTTTTGATTGTTTGAGGCGATGGCGGGTGGCAATTGGCAATTTATCTCTAACCATGCGAAAAATAAACTTAGCGGCCGGGCGCCGGTCGCTTAGACGAGCCGCGCTAAGCCGGCGCTGTATATTACTGTGCAGATACGCGCGGACGCCCGGAGCCAACTCAAAGGTCTGTTCCATATATTTGTAAAACTGCCCGATCAGCGCGATCAATTCGGCCTTATACGCGGTTGGTAAAAAGCGCGTCGGTTCAACCAACCATCCACATACCGCCAATGACGGCGTACTGCCAATAACGCGAGTAAAAAATGCGCGCTTAATCTCCGCGTCATACCTACGCTGTGCCGCGTAATGCGAGCTCCCGACAGATTTTCCATGCAGACGCCGGTAATGCAAGGTCTCCGAAAGATTTGCAAATTTCGTGCGTTCAAGCAATCTGCTCCAGAGTTCCGTATCCTGCCCGCACAGGAATTCTTCATTATATCCGTGAACTGCGTTAAAAAGATCAGCGCGCACCATCACCGTTGGGTGTTGTAGCGCTAATCCGAAAAAGAATCGCCAAAAAATCAGTTCATGCGTTTCCGGATATACCAGTTTTGACAGCACACGCCCGCGTGAATCGGTTTGCCGCACCGCGGTACCCAGCACTCCGACTTCGGGATTAAGTTCAAGGAATTTAACCTGTTTTTCCAATCGCGTCCGGTCGCTTATATCATCCGCGTCCATGCGCGCAAGATATTTCCCTTGCGCCGCGCTGGCCGCGCGATTCAATGACCGAACTAACCCGAGATTTTCCGGGTTACACAGGCGCAAAATACGACTGTCGTGAAATTGATCCAAAGTAGCGGCAGTGCGATCAGTTGAGCCATCATCAATAACAATCAATTCAAAATCGCGATAAGTCTGTTCCAGCATGCTCTGCACAGCTTCCGCGATAAACTTCTCTCCGTTGTACGCTGGCAATAATACTGATACGGTTGGCTTGGTCATACTAAAATCACTGGAAAAACGACTTACACGGATGGTTATTTACCGTTTAAAGATTTGATTTTTACAAAATATTCATAAATTTTTCTTCAACCAATGCATCAACACATAGAATGCCCATACCCGCGTCGATGTAATTCTATTTTTCCCCGCAAGAAATTGTTCCCACAAATTACGGCACGCCTGTACATTAAGTCCTACCGGATTATCTTCAGGAAATTCAGCAAGCAATGCTTCTATATCAGGGCGAAATACGGTACGCAGCCAATATTCCCAAGGAAAGGTAAATCCCATTTTCTTGCGTTGATATATTTCTTTGGGCATTTTATCCATTACCGCAGAGACCAAAAGCGGTTTGGTTATACCACGGGCCATTTTTTCTCCCAGAAGCACTCCCCATACATATTGTACCAGACGATGATCAAGAAGCGGTACACGCACCTCAAGACTATGCGCCATACTCATCATATCTCCATCACGCAAAAGCATATTACCAAGATATCCTCGTAATTCCAAAAAAGAAATCGCACTGAAGATATCGCTGTCCTTAATCTGGGCGCGCAAGAGCTCGCGCACTTCTGGTGTAATTCCGTCGTCGGATAGCTGCGGACCGAATCGTAATTCATTTCTTTGAATTGGCGGAAGGAGTTGGCGCGCAATCATATAAAGCGAGAGTATATCTCCTCCCGATCCAATAAGCTGCGACAGTTTTGAAACTCGAATATGCCGCGTGGGTAACTGTGTCACGATTGCGTTACGTAGTGTGGAGGGCAGCAGCGCAAAAAACCGTGCCAAGCGCCGCATAGCGGGAATTTTTTGAAACGTGGGATATCCACCAAATACTTCATCGCCACCTTGTCCGGACAATACTACTTTAATTCCGGTTTGTGCCACCGCATGCGACACGACATACGAATTTAAACCGTCAATCGTGGGTTGATCCATAGCCGCAAGTGCGGCAGGGAGCATGCTCTGTAAATCAGAGGCCGAAAGAGAAATTTCATGATGCGCGGCACAAAACTGCTTCGCGATTAACCGCGCGTACTGCTCCTCCGAGAATTGTTTTTCCGGAAATACCACGGAAAACGATTCCAATCCTTTACCACCGCTTACCTCATGGGCCGCAATGGCAATCGCGCTTGAATCAATGCCCCCGCTTAAAAACAAGCCTACCGGCACATCGCTTACCAAGTGATGTCGAACACTGTCATAGAGCGCCTCTTTGCAAGAGGTAAATTGCGATTCCTCCATATGCGGCTGCCAATAGATTTGAGGTGCAATCGCGCCTGAAGCGGCCTCGTAGATCATGTAGTGCGCCGGTAAAAGCGCACGCACACCTTTGATCATGGTCAACGGCGCCTGCACCGCGCCAAACACAAAAAATGAATCAACCGCCTGTAAATCAATTTCTTTAGGAACCAACCCGCTTGCAATAAGCGCGCGCACCTCAGAGGCAAATACCAAAGTTGTCCCATTGTGAAAATAATACATCGGCTTAATGCCGAACCGATCAACTGCCAACACTAATTTTTCCTGTGCCGTATCCCAAAGTGCAAAGGCAAACATGCCGCGCAGTTTTTCCAAACACTTGATTCCGTACCGTGCGTATGCTTTTAAAATAACTTCCGTATCACTATCAGAAATGAATTTATCTCCGAGCTGTACAAGTTCGCGTTTCAGTTCGCGATAATTGTAAATCTCCCCGTTAAAGGTAATCCAGTTCCCGGTTGCCGGATCCTTCATCGGCTGATGGCCCGCGGGCGAAAGATCAATAATGGAAAGACGCCGGTGTACCATCCCCAGCATCTTGGTATGCGCCACAACGGACATTCGTTCGATTCCCTCATCATCAGGACCGCGGTGCGTCAGTGCCTGCGCCATTCGCTTTAGGCACATTGCATCCACTTCACGCGCCATTATTCCTGCAATACCGCACATATAAAAATATCCAGTTCACTTGATAATATTTTTCCCCCCTATACCTTTTTGGCGATTACTCCAAAAGAATTTTTTACACCCAATACTGAACCCACCCTTTGCCATCCACTACTTTGCGTACTAAAATATCTGATGATTCGACAATTGAACCCCATACCATTAAATAAAGTTTGAATGGCGTCCTGATCAACACCATTACGTACTACATGATATTCTACGTTATCTTCTATACTATCTTCTAGGTAGAAACCTTTATTTCGACGCAACCGGCGCTTCATGCCCGCAAGAATATCACCTTGTAAAATCCTCCAACAAAAATATGTCCCCGTACTGAAGGCGTACGTTAATTTCCCCAATGAATCATACCGCAATGGATCTTGGAACGATAAAAACTGGCCATGGGGACCAAGAATATTTGCCGCAAATCGAATAAATCCTAGATAGTCAGGAATGTGGTGTAGGAATGAATTCGCAGTAATGATATTAAAATGCTGCTGCGTATGCTGCATTGACTTCATTACCTCTAAGGCATCACCACAACGGACATGCAATTTATTCCCGTACGGGGAACTTTTTCTTTGTAATAACTTCAATTGATCCTCCGCGATATCCACTGCGGTAACTTCTGCTCCCATTTCTAAAAAAGGAATAGTGGCTGATCCATCTCCCGCTCCTAAATCAAGAACTTTTGGCGGCGAAGAATAACGCAATGCCTCATTATAACAATCCTTTGCAAGACGCATATACATATCCAAAAGACTGGAGTGCTTCACATGAGGAGCACCCTCAATATAATTCTTATTATGATCCGAGCTATATGCAATTGCATTCGCCGACGCGGCGATCTTATTGGTTTTCGAATCACTATAAACCATATATAGTACGCTAAGAATCTCTGATGCCTTTATATGGCATCTTCTGTGTAATCTCCCCTCTGTAGGATATCCCCTTTTGCATAACCAAGATAGATGCATAGCCCGAATGCAACCCAAAGATAGGTATCATTAAGTAGACCGGAAAAAGATAATCTTTGGACAAGCATTCCTGTAAACCCAAGCATAACTATCCAATTGATCTTTCTAAAATCTAAATCAGTTGAACGCCTAAGATAATTGCGAAAAAGTCCGTGCATTATTGAACTGATAAATATAAAAAATATGCCGAGACCGATCACCCCGGTATAGAGGATAATTTGATTGTAAATGTTGTAAGAGCCGCCTATTCCGCCTTTCCAATTCGCGTCATTGCCAAGACCTACTCCAAAGGCCAACCGCCGATCCTCCACAAGCGGTTGAATTTCATCCCCCGCTCTGGCCCGGCCCCACGGTTTTATCTCATCATATTTATTTTTATGCAGGATCAGGCGAGTTAATACTGCTTGCGAAACCAGACTTGATTGTTTTACCTCGTCGGGTGTCATGGTACCGGCATACACAATCAAAAGAATAATCGCTCCAACTGTCAAAACCCTGATCCAACGATCCGCAAAAAATCCCAGCGCGGTTTTTACGCGCCGAGGATAAAGCAGAAGAAATAACGGCGTAAGCACGGAAACCGTCAAAATCGTGGATCTTGAAAACGTCCCAAAAAGCACCAATAACTGCAATATCAATAAGGGCCAGTATCTCCGCCATGGCACTTTATATAAAATACGATAAACCAAGGAGCTCATAATGCCTAGCAATTGAAAATTATTCAACTCAATGGGCTCGATAAATGTGACGCGGGCTCTAAATATGTACCCAAAGGTAGTTCCAAATCCGGGATACCAATAATGCGGGACCATATTGTTTAAATTAAGATACGGCAGATGGAAGTAGATTGCCGCAAGCTCGTAAAGAGCCGCGAGAGCGACGGCAACCGAAAGCCAGTGCAGCACGCGTATCGTATGCCGAAAGTATTGGCCTTTTTTTAAGATTGTAAAGGTCGTTATGGTAATAAAAATCATTGCGATCAGTTGACTGGATTGTATCAAGGGTCGAATAAATGTAGCCCGTGACTCGCCCGAAGTTGCCGCGCCAATAAGACCAAGGTTCAAAAATATACTCGCAATTCCCGTGAGCACAAAAAGCGTAAGTAATAACGCATATCTCCAAGGAAACATAAGTCCACGTGCCATAGTTCTTATCGTCAGTATCAATCCGATGACATAACTTGGCCGCACAAAAAAACCGATATCAATAACAAATGCTGTTTCAAAAATCAAGGTAATAAGAAAAAGTGTATATAACCGCTTTCCCTTTCTCATGAAAAACGGACTAAAAAAAAGAAGAGTGCCGTAAAATGCCCAGGTCAGATATGGGTACAGATTGATCTCCAGCAGGGTACTTCCTGAAGTAAATTCCATATTGGCAATGCATTAAGAATCCTTTCTCAAAAAAGTGGCAAGTTGATTTTTACAAAATATAACCGCATAGCGAATGATGGCGTAATAATATCTTACCCGGTTTACATAATCCCTGTTTTTAGAAAATGCTCGAAGCACATTATTAAAATGACGCCAACTATTATTCGCTGAGATACTTTCCGGACGATCTATATACCACACTAATGCTTCGGGAATCATAACAATATTTAACGAGGGCGACATTCTAAGCCACATCTCATAATCTTGCGCGGAAGGCAGTGTTTCGTCAAATCCGTTATAGGATAATAATATATCGCGTTTACATACCACTGCAGAAGTACCGATGAAATAATTAGTAAAGAGCTGTTTAGGAAGAGGTATGCCATGCCGATAACGTGAAGCGAGATCCGTGAGCACCTGCTTACCATTTAAAAAATGGTATACGTTGTGGCAGAAAAAATTAACTCCCGAATGCTGCTCAATCTCTTTTGTCACGCGCTCAATTTTCCGCTTATGCCACAAATCATCGGAATCAAGAAACGCGATCCATTCCCCTTTAGCCGCCTGAATCCCCGCATTGCGCGCTGCACCAGGTCCGGCATGAGTATTCTGTAAAATTTGTACAGGAAAGGGAGCCTGCCCAGTCGCCTGCCGCACTACTTCAAGAGTCATATCGGAAGATCCGTCATCCGATATGATCAATTCAAACGGCGACACGGATTGTTCAAGAACTGTCCTGATAGTTTTTTCTACAAACGCGACAGAATTATACGTAGGACACACTACAGAAATAGTGGGCGTACTCATATTAACCTTGGCTCTAGACTAGCAGAAAAGTTATCGTAACATAATCAGGGAAGAATGTCCAACTCATTGACTCAACGCAGCGAGGCGACTTCGTTGAGATGTATAGTACCAGTCAAACCCCCCCTGCAGAAGAAACTCCTGATACTTTATAGGACAACCGAGATCGATCGGGTCGCGCCATTGTGTATATTTATTTTCATTCCCGATATTATTTCCACGAATTCCAGTAAAACACGTGCGATAACGACGCTTAATTATCTTATAGGCACGCTCATCGATACTGTCTATATCCCCAAATGGATAGGCAAAATGATCAACTTTCACTTGCAACATATCCTCGATCAGATCCCCCGAACCTATGATCTCGTATTCCAATTCCTTTTGAGATCTAATCTTAGAAAGTCGTGTGTGCGTCATAGTATGAGACCCAATTGCATGACCAAGCTTCACTAGTGTGCGTAGATCATCCCACGAAGCGGGCCGTACCGCCCGCTCCAATTCGTACTGACGTAGATCCTCTGTACGTAGCAAATTATAATGAAAAAACTCTTGCCACCGGTCGGTATGTGCGCGATTAATAAATTCAGGGGATACAAAAAAGATCGCCTTCCTATTTTTGAGTGCCTGAATAGCACGATATGAGGAGTGAAATCCGTCATCGAATGTAATGGTTGTCTGTATCGCTGTAGATACATCAAGGAAAGAAAGGAAATTACGCAAGAGTGTTTCTTGGAAGGCATGAATATCATGAAAAATGATCACCCGTTGCTGTGGTCCTTTTTTTGCAAGTAACTGGGCGGTCATTCTCCATAAATAGCGTTTTAAGAGTGCGCGGTAAGTCATGCAAGGTGTGCTACTATCATTTTAGTTAAGTGAGCAAGCGTTCCATGCGCTGCCTCAAATGTGCCAACAAGTTGATAAGGGGTTCCGCGGAAACCAGACTTAAAACGAAGGATGCCCTCCGGAGTCTCCTTTGGATGTACACCCCCAAGATCGAGCAAAAGAAATCCTCTCTGCTTTAACCCAAGGAGCGCGTTCCAAAAAAGCAATCTTCCCGCATTACTCCGCCGGCCATTTTCATTCAATGTCTCAGCCAAAAATTCAGCCGTATGCCCATAGCAACCAAACAGAATACTTCCTTGACTCTGTTTTTCTTTATATCCTCGTATAATATACATCTTGAGTTCTACTGGAAGGAGCTTCTGCAGCGTGTGAATAAAGTGCGGGGTAAAATTTGTTTTAAACCTCTTCCTCTGCAAGAAAACCTGATATTCTTCATTAAGCCTTTGGACAAAATTCTCTGAACTACCAACTTCGTAACTAAGCCCGGCCTCCTCTGCTTTCTTAAGTCCACGTCTCCAATTTTGGCTCAACTGCTCTCGTAGATCATCTACATCTTTTGTAAGATCAACCCGAACAGAAATCCATTGCGAATTAGGAATACTCTGTAGACCGCATTCCTCCATCAACTGTAATGAGGAGACGCTATCCGAGAGTGTCGGCACAATGCGAAGATACATCCTCCGCTCATCAACCCAATACCTCTTGAGGGTGCGACTCATTTCCTGGAGTAGATCACTGTAGGGCGCACTATAAAGCTTCGCTAGCGGTGCACGGTTTATCCATACCAATCCTCGGCGCGTAAAAGGTAATGTCTTCACTAGTGCCTGCGCAGCTCCTACAATCTTTCCCTGCGCGCGAAACAAATGGCGGAAAACCTGCCATCCTTGAGTAATGCGTTTTGCTTCGCCATATTCCCAAAGCTGCATGAAATTCAGATCTTCAAATTGTAATACAATAGCATTCCACTCCTCCTGTAAAAAATTTCTCGTCTCCATTGTTAACATACATTCATCCCTCCATCTACTATAATAACTCTACTCTCTGGGCTCATGCGTGCACAAAGTTAAATCGCTCATAAAATCGCACTGCGGAAGGCCTCCGGCCATCTATTACAAGAAGAAGTCGTTTACATCCTTGCTGCCTCGCATATTCAAGAATTCTTACAAGTACGGAGGAATATACAAGAGTTCCGCGCGCGCTGGGGTGAGTAAATACAGGACCAATATAGGCATCTCCTTTCTTTGCTTTTCGTCGCTGGGACCATATTTTCCTAAAGGGTGATGTGGTTGCATCATGGAAAAACCATGTATAGTGAATAATTTTACCTTCTCTTTGTGCAATAAAACATTGCGCACGAGGATCTCCCAATCTTAAAAAGTAACGCTTATCATACTCATGCTCCTTTATAAGAACAGGAAACAGATCACGGGTTATTTGTTTATAATCCGCGGGGGTGGCAATATGAATTTCTAGTAAGTCTGAAATTGGAAATTGAACCAGAGGTCGATCGAGGAGATACGCAAAGCATACCAAATGTCGCTCCTCAAAAAGATGATACCGTGCATATTGTAACATTTTCCGCCCGAGATTCGTAGCTTTACACTTCCATTCTTTAATCAATAACATATACCCATGAATATTTTCCTATTGATATTCTCTACTGACCAAATTTTCCTTTTTCGAAATAAACATTGTCTCATAGTGATCACCAAGAAAAACGATGCGTCATCGTACAGGGAAAAATTGTTTCGCAGGAAACTTTCGTCGTCAGAGAAGGTATCATAACACCATAGGCAGGGCATGTCCAATCCGAAATCGTCTTATATACCCCAGTGGAATGCTGACTATGGATTCCTTCAATGCCTGAGGCAAAATGAAAAAAAGTTTCAACCGCATGGGCGCGTGTGCCGTATAATTCGTCATCCACCTCAAAAGCGGGACGATTACACCGAACTTTGAAGTGGCGTGTGTGCTTAATCATATCGCCTTGGATCCGAAGAAAACCAGTATGGCTGATTGAAAACACAAATTGATCTCCCGTCTTTTGCCACTGCGTGAACACCTCACGCTTCTGATAAAATGCCGGGAGCTTCTGTGCACGGTCATAAGGAAATGGACCAAAACTATCTATAGTAAGTGACGTATGTGCCGAGACTCCGCCGCTATAGATATGCAAAGGGTCGCTTGCCTTATAGGTTGGCCTTCCTGGGTCAATAACTACCAGCACTCCGGAAGCAAAAAATACAAAGGAACACGCATCTGCATGACCATGCGATGCGCGGTGAATCATGCATGCTTGCGGGATGTGCCAAAAAAGCGTATGAACACCATGGTTCAAACGAAACCAACCACTTTCACGATATGCCTGCATGCCTTGTTCTTCGGTGTCGGGTTTATAGGGGAAGATACACGGCACAAGATAATGCAAAAGCCACTCCGGCGTGCAATCTGGCGATATATCTCCGACAAGCGGTATCTGCCATCCTCCCTGTTTATCTTGCACAAGAAAAAACCAACATTGCGCTGCCAATTGCTTGACCCATGGTGCAAGAAATATTTCCATCTCATAATGGTCAGTGGTCTTGGCGAGTTCATACATCTCCATGATCCAGCGCGTAAATAAAAGATGATAATGACTTGACTCTTCGCGCAAAAATCCTTCTTTAGTAACCAGCCATGGCAGCGCCTCCTTAATAATAACCAGCGCCAAATCTGATAGCTCTTTAACCTTCAGCATTTGTCCGGCAAAAAATAATGCCCGAGCATTATTGACCACATGATTGCCGGTTCCGCGCGTTCCGTGGTATTCCAAATGCCGTGCCACATGGTATGCCATCTCACGCAGCGCGTCGCGGATATCTTCGGGAATCTTTTGTCCCCCTCCCCTAACCCCTCCCAACAAGGGAGGGGAATTCCCCTGTATCTCCCTCTCCCCTTGTGGGAGAGGGCGGGGGTAAGGGGCAAGAAACAACAACGCATTTACAATTCTCTCTCCGGTCGTATACGTAGTTCCTGCCACACCCTTGGGTACCGCACCCATCTCCGTAAGCCATGATCGTATGAGCGCGATCCCCTGTGCTATATCCATATCCTCGTAGATAAGCCAATGCCACCGATGAAGCGACATAGTTTGCTCCGGATCATCAAACTGCTTTTGCCAGTCCGGCTCGCCCTCATATTCGAGAAATCCGACGGCAAGCTTCAATACCATTTCCCTCCCCTTTTCAAGGGGAGGTGAGGAGGGGTTATGCGCTTGCCCTCCCACCCCCCCTAGCCCCCCCTCGGGCAGGGGGGGAAGCTTGCGAAACTGCCCCCGCACATTTTTTGGATAATACCACCGGGAAGGTAGATACCGATATTGCAACGAAAAAAGAAAACGGCGTACTATAAAATAAATCCCCTCCTCAAGCAGAAGCGGATTGATGCAACGATAGAGCAAGTTGCGAACCTCATAATTCATATCATTACTGCTTCTGCACGAGTATGGTAAAGCCTTGAGCAAATTGAGAAGGCCAGCGCCGAGTAAGAAACAGGGAAATCTTTTTGTCCAGTGCCTTTGGCAAATATCGCCGTTTTGGTATGGAAAGGAAATAATGACTGAAATCCTTCAAAAGAACGCAATTATACTTACGAAACATTTCTAAAAAATCTTTATGGGTATAAAACTTAACATGCGGGAAATTCCATCGATCACTATCAACATAATAATGCCATGTATCTATATTATTTGTAAACAAAAATCTTAATCTTCCGTACAACGAGAAATGATTTGGAACTTGAACAAGAAGATACCCTCCGACCTTTACAACACGCACCATTTCCGAAACCAAGTATTCAGGATCAAGAAGATGCTCAAGAACATCTTTGCATACAATCATATCAAACTTGCCATCCAAAAATGGGAGAGATTGAGAAGATAAATCCTTAACAAGTCGCACATCGTCGAATCCGGATTTCTTGGCGCCCTCCAATGCATATGTGCTTCCATCTACGCCAAAAAGTGTGCACGGGAACCTCTTTTTTAGTGCGGTGGTAAATAATCCATTACCACAACCAATATCCAATATGGAAGAAAACGAGACTTCGGCGCACACCTCATCCCATATTGGTGTAAAATAATTCGCAGAGGGATCGCCACTGATATCATCTAGATACTTATCGGGGAATGGCGTGTCCAACATAGTACTACTTTGCAAAAATAATAATTAGAAAATTATACACGAACAGCTTCCTTAATGCAAGGGTTGTCACTATAGACAGCGGGTAGCTCATCTGATAATATAACGTAAACGCAGGTATCTAGATTATATGTGCCTTTTATGAACAACAAAACAATCCCGGATTCATTACGAGTGGAATTGTATCAAAATATTACCGAGGGTCGTAACTCGGCTGTAGAGTTTAAGAAAACCATGCAGTGGTTAGAAGAACTGCGAGCGCTTCCTACTATATTTTGCGAAAAAGTCGCGTTTTCTCAAATCATGCAGGGAACACACGGAGCTCATGACATCAATGATAACAGCATAAAGGATTTTGTTATTTGTGTTAGAACTGTACTCCACGAACGTGAAATTAGGGGATGGACTCAACCCTTGATGATAAATCAGAAAGTAGAAATATGCGGTCTGGTCATAAAAAAATCTGTCAATTCTTTTTATTGCCTTGTACAGGCGCTGGAGGAACCCGGGATCATTAATGGCTATCAAATTGGCCCCACTGTTCAAACTGGCATTCTTGCTGGTCCAGATTATTTAAAAAATCAGCCATATCTAAAACTTTTCGAAAATCCTTCAGCTAAGCAACTTATATTCGACGTAGTCCTTTCTGATGAGGGTGGAAGATTTTTTAAGAACACAAAAAGATATCTTACAATTCTGGTTTCGGAAAGTGAATTAGATAACGATAATCCCAGATATCGATGGGTTTCGGTTGCAACAATAAAAAAACTGGTTGCGATCCCCAACACAGTTAATATTTTCGCCAGAACATTACTTTCTATACTTTTATGACAACGGGTGTGGACCGCCGTTTGCGCTATGGAATTATCGGTTGTGGGGACGCAACTCGTCGTCTCATAATTCCCGGACTAAAAAATTCTAATCGCGCACAATTGGTCTGTATTGCCAGTAGAGACGTCCAAAAGGCGAGAACGCTTGCAATAGAGGCGCAATGCGAATATGCATCATCATATGAAGATCTCCTTAATCAGGGTGATATTGATGTCATATATATCGCTCTTCCTATCAGTCTTCATGCGCAGTGGACAATGAGAGCTATAAAAAGTGGAAAACATGTACATTGTGAAAAAAGTCTAGCGCCTTGCCTTGAGGAGGTCGTAAAAATTCTTGAATCTGCCCAAAAAAATGATAGAAGGGTCATGGAGGGATTTATGTTTAGATTCCACACTCTTTATAAAACGGTCCAAGATCTAATTGCCAGTGGTGAGATTGGTATTCTAAAAAGCTTTGTGGGAAGTTTTGGTTTTCCACTTGAGGAAAATGATCTAATAAGGCGAAATCCTGCGATGAAAATGGGGATATTAAACGAAACAGGATGCTATACAATATCGGCTGCTAGCGGCTTCTTCAATCAAAATCCAGATAGTGTCTTGGCTAATTTAGAATATAAAAACCAGCTGGAGATAGGCGGTTGCGCTTTGCTCAAATTTGGTCCTGGAGAAAATGCGTATTGTGAATTTGGATATGATCGGGGTTACCGCTGCTCATATACGTTATGGGGTACGGAAGGACATATTGTTGTTGAGAGAGCATACACTACCCCGCCGACAATGGAACCAATAATTGAAGTGCGTAAACAGGAGGGTTCGAAATCCATAAAAATCCCGGCAGAAAATCATTTTTCAAAAATGATAGATACTTTTTGCGAAGCAATCCTCCGTGGAACCGGAAAAGAGACGTTTGAGCAAGCAGCATATCATCAGGCCGTTGTAATGGAAGCGGTGCGTAAATCCTATTATAATAAAGACGTAGTATTCCTTAACGAACTAAAAGTAAATTTCTAATTTGGATATGACTTTGACAAAGGAAAATTTATTAGATTTAGTCGGACTAACTAACCAGGATTATACCCAAAGCGAAAGGCTGCGATTGAGTATGGACTTCTTTCTATCTTCCATGCATCCACATAGCAAATACAAAACCTTGGAGGAAATTTTGGAATGGCTTCAATGGTTTAGAAAAAATAACAATAATATCGTTGAACGGATTGCTATTAAAGATCTGGAAAAATGGTATGTCGAAGAAACTAGCGGAAATATACGCCATGAGTCAGGAAAATTCTTCTCCATTGAAGGAGTGCGGATCCAGACTAAGGATCGAGAGATTAAGAGTTGGTCTCAACCGATCATGAATCAACCGGAGGTGGGAATTTTAGGTATTATTGTTAAGAAAGTGGGAGAAATTTACTACTTTCTCATGCAAGCCAAGACAGAACCGGGTAACATTGATGGCTATCAAATCTCACCGACTATACAGGCAACGGCAAGTAATTATACTAAAGTTCATGGGGGTAAGTTGCCAAAATTTGTCGATATAATCCTTAATAGACATGAAGGCAACCACAAGATTATTTATGAAGGACTGCAATCAGAAGAAGGGGCGAGATTTTGGAAAAAAAATAACCTTAATATAATATTGGGGGTTGGTGAAAACGAATTAGCTGAAATTCCTCCTGAATTTTGTTGGATGACCCTGTATCAATTAAAAAAACTTCTACTTATAGATAATGTCGTTAATGCTTGTGCAAGATCTGTTATTTCCTGCATCCCGTAAATCTAAAAAAATACGCCTAGGTCTTTACATTTACACGCCGATGATCGGCGGCGCCGAATTGTATTTAAAAGATCTTCTTTGGCATATCGACCGAAATCAATTCGAAGTAACCATTTTTTGCGAACCATGGGACGAGTTCATAAATTTCTTAGATCTCCCCCACTGTCCGATAGTTAATGTCTGCCTGATTAACATGCGCGAGGTAGGCGGACATTACGGTGCCAAAGAACTGACTAATGAGTCCGCGCCGAAGCAGTTGCGCTGGTTGGAGAAGAAATTATTGCGAGCCATCACCGCGCAAAAAAAATTGCAATCTCCCGTCTTAAAAATTCCGGGAAGAATTGTAAGGGCACTCATGCATTATAGCTTCATGGTTTTGAATACAGCGCGGTTATCTGCCGCATTTCGTAAAAATCCGATTGACGTGCTCCATGTAATAAATGGAGGGTACCCGGGAGCGCAAAGCGCGCAGCTTGCCGGATTCGTGGCAAAGCGCGCAGGATGCCAAAGGGCACTCATGAGTGTCTGTAACACTCCGGCTCCCTACCACTTCCCAAAGACATACGAGCGACTGCTGGATCGATTGGTGCGTCATTATTTTGACACCCTTATTATAGCCGGGGACTTTATAGGTAAACTTTTGATTGACCTCCGTGGATTTGACCGGACGCAATTAAAAAAAATTCCGGGGGGAGTGGCTAGTCCGGAGGAATACGGAGCCGCGCTCTACGAAACACCGATGCCGAGTAAACACTTAGAAAACCCAACAATAGCCATGGTAGCCGGTTTCCTTCCCCACAAAGGCCACCGCTTCTTACTGGAAGCCCTTGCGCTACTGCGCTCGGAATTTCCTAACGTCCGCGCAACACTTATTGGCGACGGTCCAGCACTCGGCGAAACGCTAGATCTAGCTAACCGACTTGGTGTTTCAGATGCAGTCATTTTTGCAGGATTCCGTCCACTCAAGGAAATGCTACAGATCTTGAATACCACGGATATATTGGTTCACCCCTCACTTATGGAGGGAATGCCTTATGTCATTCTCCATGCTATGAGTTTGGGTAAACCGGTTATTGCAACACCTGTTGGTGGTATACCGGAAGTCGTCCTGCATGAAAAAACCGGTTTTCTTATCCCGGTAAATAACAGCTTCGCGCTCGCAAATGCCATCCGCGAACTACTAATTAATACGAATCGCGCTAGGGAAATGGGGACTGCGGGGGAAAAAAGATACGATAAAAATTTTACTTTAAGGGTCATGGTGCAGCGTCATGCTGACCTCTATAAAATCCTCTACCAATCTGTTAATCGCCGGTAAAACTTACGCCAAATCCTACCCGGCCTTAATTTCCCAAAACCCTGTTCCAAAGTATTCCGGCGACAGGCGGAACTCGTCACAGACATCCGGATTAGGATTGAACTGCTCGGTAACAAAATAAATCAAACTCATCTGGCGCTCATACGGATTCGCCACGCCATGCGCCACGCCGCTAGGAATACATACCCTACGTGCACGTCCTGCGCCCAATACAAATCGCATGGTCAATCCCTTGGTAACCGAACCCGCTCGAATATCTTTCAAACCAACCAACAACCTATCGCCTGAGGGGACGAACCAAAAATCAACTTGCTTTTTATGAAGATGTGTTGCTTTTATCGCGCCGGGCAAGACCACGGAGTAATTAATCTGCCGCACTTCCAAACCGGAAGTGCCCTGTAAATGCCCTGCATCAAACCGACCCATTTCCAAAAATGACCCACCGTCGTCTGCAAACTCCTTCAAATCAATAATCTCAACACCCTCAATCCGTTGAGTGGATGTATAATCTTGTTTTGTTAATTGTGCTTCTATATCGCTATCAAACATACTTGAAATGGTTACTTTTTAATTATGTTGTGCTTACTAATTTGCGTCTATCGTAATGGGGATATGTTAGCACCATGTACCTGGGATGTCCAGTTTCCCGCTTCTCCATACTTCCCTCTACAAAACCCTCTTTACGACTTTGCATTAAATAATTTCTACACGATTATTTCCCGAAGCGATACGCCCTCCTGTAACGATCGCATAATTTGCTTATAGGCGTCGCGTGCACCATCCTCACTGTAGGTCCTGATACATTGCTGAATTTCCTCACGATTGTATGCGTGGGGAAGGCCAATCCTTTTAAGAACACCTAAGCGATCAATGCCCATGCCAAAGGTAATAATTGGGATGCCGGAAGCGACTGCCTCAAGAATCCCTGTAATCGCGCCAATAATAACAAGATCACATCCGAAAAAGCGATCCTGTTTATACGCCTCTATAGTATGTAGCTTAAACCCCATTCCTAGTTCGTCTTGGAGGCGTTGAAACCCTTGACGTTTCGCGTTCATCGCCGCCTTGATTGGTGAGTGATGAAAAGAAACTAGGATATTTTCGGGAGCTACTCCGACCGTTCTTAATCCGTTATATATTTCTATAAAATCAACTATCGCGCAGTCTTCCCGGCCCGCCAGGGAAACCCCATACCATTCCGGGATAAAAACAAATACTTTCCACTGCGCGCGGTTGGAGGAAAGTGAACGCAATGTCTGCGGCTTATTTTGGAATTGAGGATGGCGGATGGTCAGCGATGGCCACTTCATTTTTTCAAATTCCTCCTTAGACGAGAGAGACCACGCGAGAACTCGGTCCGGTTGGAATGGAGAGTCGAACCATTTTTTACCAAGATAACTCTCCCACACCACTCCATGAGGAAGATAAGCGGTGCCTACCCCTTCTTGCTTTGCCACGGCGTACAAAAACCGATTAAGGTCATTCTGGTCGGTGGCTCCTATGTAGTACTTCGGCTTTATCACCTTAAATATGTATCTGACACGCTCTGCAGCTTGATCAAGGATGCGCGCTTTGTAGCGATCAAAAAACCGTGTGAGTATATGATTAATGAGCACACGCTCGTCAGAAGAAAACAAGGACCAGATTGAATCCTGTATCAGCATTGGTAATCCTGTATCAATGGTATTGTCAAGATCAACAAGTATTTCCGGCTGTGGAATATGTAACATACGCCAGAGTTTCTTTTTTAGCGCGGACAAAAATCCAATTGACCTGGCCAGGCGGAACACTAAAAAATTCTTTGGCAACTTTGTAAGATTGCCATAGATCTCAATAAAAACTTTCGGCGGACGAGACAAGCTAATAATTACCCAGCGCAACGCAAAAAACCACCATGGATCATAGGCACGCGGTATACCATAAGGTGCCTGACGGTATAAAATATTAGTAGTTTGGTCAAGTGCTCCGCTTCCAATCCTGTAGGGTATGTTCATTTCCTTGGCCACCGCAACGGTTGCCGCAACCATCTCAGCGTCTTTATCCGAAGAAAGTGTCACGGATGTTGAGTTAAACTCGCGCATCATCTTGCGTAGGCATTCCTTTAACCAACAGTAACGCGACAGACGCCACTTGACCTGCTGGAGCGCAAGCGGCGCCCATTTCAATCGCGGATTGCTCCGAGATTCGTCATGCAGGTATTGGTCAATTTTTTCATGCAACTCAAGATCCATTGCTTTGCCTTTTTCATCAGACGGACCAAAGTCACCAAACAGATAATTCGCAATACGTTTTCGCTTAAATACGTGATGCCGAATGGGACACCAGGTTACGATCGCAGTAAATCCATCAAGGGGACAGTCCACCTCCCCGCATAAAATAAACAACGCACCTGGCCGAGGCACATGAAACATATGAAAGTTACTGAGCAGAGGTTAAAGATGGTCTCGATCTATCTTTGTCGCGTACAAGTTTTTTGTCGGTTCGCCTTTCACGGTGAAGCTCGCTAGGAAACTCTCAAAATCTGTTGCCGGAAGGGGAATTAGCTTTCTTTTGTCGACATCTATTACTGATATAACAAATCCAAATCCGGACAAATCATTCAAGAATTCGATCGGTTGAGTGCCTAACCTTATTAGGCCTTTGGGGTAGAATTCCATGAAAATCGTCAGGTCCGGATTGCTTATGATAGTTTTCGACATGCCTTTAAGAGCAAGTCCTTCAGCTCCTTCAATATCCATTTTTATCAAATCCACTTTTGGTGATCCATAACCGGCCAAGACTTGATCGAGTATTGCGGTTTCTACGGTTATAAAATTCCTAGTTTGGCGTTGGTCGGCAAGCGAGTGCGTTCCTTTATTGTTTTTAGTCAAAAACAGTTTACTTATCCCAGCTCTGTCGGACAAGGCTAGTTTTAAAGCAACCACATTCTGGAGATCATTTAAGGTTATATTTTCATTCAATCTAACATAATTGGACGGTTCCGGTTCGAAGCAAAATATTTTTCCATTTTTTCCGACTCGTCTGGCGCCGATCACGGTGTAGTATCCGATATTTGCCCCAATGTCTATAATAGACATACCACTTCTTACATGTTTACGGAAAAGAGCGGTTTCGAATTTTTCATAAGCATCCAAAGCAAGTTGGCCGGATACTGCGACATCCGTCTGGTCCAGTATTATTATGCCTTCTTCTATCCGGATACTCTCGGGAATTATCGAAAGTAATATCTTATCAGCGAGCAGCCGTAATAATTTTGGTCGGCAGAGGTCGGTGTAAACCCAGCGGGAAAAACTCGGGGGTAGCAGGAGAAGTATTTTCTTAAGTAGGGCGGACATTATGTTCGGTAATTGGTGAGAAATGTAACTCAAAATTAGTAAGATTAAAAACGCCCATAAAAACTGCCATCCGCTTTCCAATATTAAAACTTATACACCCGGACATGCTCATCCTTATATACCTCCTGAAGCTTTGAATTTTGTTTTATTGGATCTTCGCCTCCAAGTAATTTTTCATTCGGCCCATAGTAGACATAGTCAAGCTTAAAAGCGGGCTTCATACCATCGAGCTTCGAGTATTGTCTTATCTTCTCATCGATCAGCTTCGGGGGAATAATTCTCTTGGTTTCATCAAAATCAACAAAAAAACTATTGAGCTTATTCCCGTAGAAGGTATTCTGAAAAAGATAAGGGCTCATTTGTTCATGGTAAGGCACCCCCTCTTGGTTGGCAAATAACTGCCTGACTCCATCAGGCGAAACATTGTAGAGTTTAATGAGATAAAAAAATCTTTGCCAAATTTCTTCGTTTGAAGCGACGGTATTGATACTAAAAGGAAGAAACAATTTGTTGTCTATATAAAGCTGCATGTCGAGGTTTGTTAGGGG
>Ga0209343_10000471_pt1 | contig 56812 bp, 55 predicted proteins | sample RifCSPlowO2_02_FD_184026 | JGI IMG/M metagenome (GOLD analysis project Ga0209343, IMG submission 184026) | Groundwater microbial communities from Rifle, Colorado - Rifle CSP2_plank lowO2_0.2 (SPAdes) (version 2) | ecosystem: Environmental > Aquatic > Deep subsurface > Groundwater | place...
CACCGAGCCGCTGCGCAAATTGCGCCTGGGCTTTGACAACGAACGCCTGGTGGACCGCCTCATCGACGCCAGCGGTCAACGCGCCAACCTGGTCGCCATCCTGTGCCAGGAATGCCTGGAAGCGCTGGGCCCCGGCGAACGCGTCATCGAAGCCCGCCACCTCACCCAGGCCCTGGCCTCGCAGGCCGTGCAGGACGCCCTGGCCGGCTGGGGGCGCCTGAGCCACGACGAAGCCGCCTGCCGCCTCGACCGCATCGTGGTCTACCACACGGCCCAGGCCGGGCAAACCAGCCTGGTGGCCCTGGCCCAGCTGCTGCAAAGCCACGGCATCGCGGGCGACGCGCAGGCGCTGCGCCAGTCACTGGCGCGCCTGCAACTGGCCTATGTGCTGCGCAAGCACGAGGGCGGCGAATACCGCTTTGCCATCCCGCTGCTGCAGGAGCAGTTCGAGCCGGCCGAGGTGGCACTGCTGCTGCAGCAGGAGCTGGCCATACTGGCGCGCGGGTGACCCACTATTCTTCTCATGGCCAAACCCCTCAGCACCCTTCGCCGCACCACCCATGCCCTGACATGACCCAGAAATTCAAGTGGACTGATCGCATCCCCGCCACCCACGACTTCGATGGGCTTCCCGTGCGTGCCTTCATGCCGGGGGTGCCGCGGGCGAGCAGGGTGCGCTGCGGGCTGGTCCTGAGCGCTGTGTGCAGCGTGGCGATCACGGCCATGGCAACTCGGGTGCCCGCATGATCGACTTGCAAACCCTCGGCGTGATGGTGGGTGGGCTGGGCCTGTTCCTGCTGGGGATGGGCTTGATGACCGATGGCCTGAAGCTGGCCGCCGGCCCCGCCTTGCACCGCATCCTGGTCAGCACCACGCGCACGCGGGCCCACGCGCTGGGCTCGGGGATGCTGGTCACGGCGCTGGTGCAGTCGTCCAGCGCGGTCACCGTGGCGGCCATTGGCTTCGTCAACGCCGGCCTGCTGGGGCTCGGGCCGGCGCTGTGGGTGCTGTTCGGTGCCAACGTCGGCACCACGATGACGGGCTGGATCGTCGCGCTGGTGGGCCTGAAGTTCAAGGTCGAGGCGTTGGCGATGCCGCTGGCAGGCCTGGGCGCGCTGTTGCGGCTGACGGGCGAGGGGCGGCGCAGTGGCGCCATCGGCACCGCGCTGGCCGGCTTCGGCCTGCTGTTCATGGGCATCGCCCTGCTGCAGCAGGCCTTCGCGGGGCTGGCCGGCCAGATCAGCCTGCCGCAGGGCGACGGCCCGGCAACGGTGCTGGCGCAACTCGGCATCGGGCTGCTGATGACCGTGCTGATGCAGTCCTCCAGCGCGGCCATGGCCATCACCCTCACCGCCGCACAGGGCGGGCTGATCGACGCGCAGGGCGCGGCGGCCGTGGTCATCGGCGCCAACATCGGCACCACGGTGACGGCGCTGCTGGCGGCCATTGGCGCCACGCCGAACGCCCGCCGCGCCGCGTCGGCGCACATCGTGTTCAACCTGCTCACGGCGGTGGTGGCGCTGCTGCTCCTGCCCTGGCTCATCGGCGCGCTGGGCCTGGCGCGCGAGGCGCTCGGCCTGCCGCCAGACCCGGCCGCCAAGCTGGCCCTGTTTCACACCACGTTCAACCTGCTTGGCGTCTTGCTGATGTGGCCCCTGGCCGCCCGGCTCACGCGCTGGCTGCAGCAGCGCTTTCGGGCCCGCGAGGAGGACGAGGCGCAGCCGCAGTTTCTGGACGACACCGTGCTCGCCGTGCCCACGCTGGCGCTGGACGCGCTGACTCGCGAGGTGGCACGCGCCGGGCAGGTGGCCCTGCGCATGACCCGAAGCGCGCTCGCTGGTGCCGAGGCGGCCACGCTCAAGGCCGACCACACCATCCTGACGAGTCTGGACGCCGCCATCGAACGCTTCGTCGAGCATCTGCGCGGCGCATCGATGTCGCAGACCGCCAGCGCCAGGCTGGCCGCGCTGCTGCGCATCCAGCGCTACCACGAGAGCGCCGCGGAGCAGGCCGTGGCCGCAGCCGCGTTGCCGCCGCTGGACGCGGCCGACGCCGGTCTGGCCACGGCACAGGCCGCGTTTGCCACGGCGGCCAGTGCCCTGTTGGCGCGCTGCGATCCGACCGGGCCGGTGGATGCCGACGCGCTGGAGGCCGATCTGGGCGCGATGGAGGCGCACTATGAGGACCTCAAGGCCGCTTTGCTGTCCGCGGGCGCCGACGCTCGCCTGGCGCTGACCGACATGGAACAGGCCTTGCGACGCTGCAGCGCGTTGCGGCGCGCCGCGCAGCAACTCCACAAATCGCGGCGACGCTTCTCTGGAGGCTGACGCGGGTTTCCCTGGTCAGCATTCGACCAGCGCCCTGACCACCCGTTGCGCCGGGTCTGGCGGGCGGGGCGGGGCAGGCTCAGTAGAGGACGTTCTTGGCCGCAGGGCTGTCGATGTTTTTCTTGTTCACCATCAACACACCGGTGTCGCGGAAGGCGGGGACCTTCTTGCCTTCCACCAGTTCCACCACGGTCTTCACGCCCAGGTTGCCCATCTCGTATGCGCTCTGCACCGCAATGGCTTCGATGGTGCCGTCCTTCACGAAGCCCTGCAGGTCGGCGTTGCCGTCAAAGCCGATGGCCACCACCTTGCCGGCCTTGCCCGCCTGGACCAGCGCGCGGCCCATGCCGATGGCGGTGGGTTCGTTGGCGCCGAAGATGCCCTTCAGATCGGGGTTGGCGGCCAGCACGTCGGTGGTCTGGTTCAAGGCCGTGCCCATCTGCGAATTGGAATAGAAGGGTCCGACGATCTGCAGCTTGGAGTGCTTCTTGATGTAGTCGGTGAAGCCCCCCACGCGGCCGATTTCCGACCCAGAACCGGCGGTGTAGGACATGATGGCGATCTTGCCGGTGGTGCCGATCTTGTCGATCAGGGTCTTGGCCGACATTTCGCCAGCGGCCTTGTTGTCCGTGGCCAGGAAGGACTGGTAGTAGGCCTTGCCGGCGTCGGAGGCGGCGGAGTCGATCAGCACCACGGGGATCTTGGCTTCCCAGGCTTTTTTCATGGCGGGGATCAGCGCATCCGGATCGGACGGGGCCAGCACGATGCCGGCCACCTTGCGGTTCACGGCGTTTTCCACCAGGGCCACCTGGCCGGCCAGATCGGTGTCGGAGGCCGCGCCCTGGAAGGTCGCGGTGTAGCCTTTCGCTTTGCTCGCGGCATCGTTCGAGCCCTTCTTCACGTTTTGCCAGAAGTCGGAGTTGGTCGTCTTCACGATCACGGCGATTTCCTTGTCGGCCGCCATGGCCAGAGACGACGCGGCCACCAGGGTGGACGCAATCAGGGTGCTCAGCAGTTGTCTCATGTCATTCCTCTTTGTGGATGTCGTCCCGGTAAGCCCTGCCGGTAGGGATCACTTGCGATGGCGCATCTGGTCGATCCACACCGTGAGCAGGATGACCAGACCAATCAGGATCTGTTGCGTGAAGGCCGAGACGCCGGCCATGTTCAAACCGTTGCGCAGGATGCCGATCACGAAGGCGCCGATCACGGTGCCGGAGATCGTGCCCACGCCCCCGGTGAGTGAAGTGCCGCCAATCACGGCGGCCGCAATCGCGTCGAGTTCGTACATCAACCCTTCGCTGGGCTGGGCGGTGACCAGGCGCGACATCAGCACGCAGCCGGTCAGACCCGCCAGCAGGCCGGACAGCACATAGGCAAACAGCGTCACGCGCTGCACGTTCACGCCCGAGAGGCGGGCGGCTTCCATGTTGGAGCCCACGGCATACAGGTGCCGGCCCAGCGTGGCGCGGTTGAGCAGAATGGACACGGCCACCGCCAGCACCACCATCAGCAGCACGGGGTAGGGAATGCCGACGAACACCACATCGGGAAAACCGTCGGGGCCGATGTTCACCACGCGCCACAGCGAGCCGTTGCCCAGTTCGGCAAAGCTTTCGCCCAGGCCGCCAATGGCCTTGGCATCGGTGATCTGCAGGGCCACGCCCCGCGCGACCAGCATCATGCCGAGCGTGGCAATGAAGGGCGGCAGCTTGAGCACGGTCACGCACAGGCCGTTGATCAGGCCGCACAGAGCCCCCACCAGCAACCCGGCCAGCATGGCCAGTGGCACGGGGACACCGGCCTTCACGGCCAGGGCGGCCACCACGCCCGCCAGCGCCAGGATGGCGCCCACCGAGAGGTCGATGCCACCGGTGATGATCACGCAGGTGGCACCAATGCCCAGGAAAGCGATGGAGGTCACCTGCAGGGCCACGGTCATGCCGTTGCCCACCGTGAAGAAGGCGTCGCTCGTGAAGGAGAAGATCACGATCAGGCCCAACAGACTGGCGAGCGCGGCAAATTTCTGGAGCAGGTCTTTTTGTCGTTCGGTCATGGGGTGGTCCAGAGGCGTTTCAGACGGGGGAGGGGATGCTGCGGCCCGAGGCGAAGTGCATGACTTCCTCCTGGCTGGTGTCGCGGGTGTTCAGCACGGTGACCAGTCGCCCTTCGTGGAACACCGCCACGCGGTCGGTCATGCCCATGATTTCGGGCAGCTCCGAACTGATCATCACCACGCCGATACCCTGGCCGGCGAGCTCGTCCAGCAGCTGGTAGATGGCGTACTTGGCGCCCACGTCGATGCCGCGCGTGGGTTCGTCGAAGAACAGCACACGCGACTCGCGGAACAGCCACTTGCTGATCACCAGCTTCTGCTGATTGCCGCCGGAGAGCAGACGCACGATCTGGCCGCTGCTGGGGGTGCGTATGTCCAGGGCTTTGATGTAGCGCGCTGCGGCGGCCTGCTCCTTGTCAAAGCGGATCAGGCCGACGCGGTTGGACACAGCGGCCATGTTGGCCAGCGTGATGTTCTGCGCCACCGTCATCTTCAGCGCCAGACCATCGTGCTTGCGGTCTTCCGACAGATAGGCCAGGCCGTGGCGCACCGCGTCGCGCGGGGAATGGATGGCCAGCCGTTGTTCGCCCAGCATCACCTGACCCGCGTCGATCGGGTCGGCGCCAAAGATCGCGCGGGCCACCTCGGTGCGTCCCGCGCCCATGAGGCCCGCAAAACCCAGAATCTCGCCACGCCGCAGCTCGAAGTTCACGTCGTGAAACACGCCCTGGCGCGTCAGCCCCTGTACGCGCAGCAGCACGTCCGCTGTGGGCACCGAGCTGCGTCTGGGGAACACATCGTCCAGCGAGCGCCCCACCATCTTGGCCACGATCTGCTCCACGGTGGTGTCGGCAAAGCGGTCGGTGCTCACGTAGCGGCCATCGCGCAGCACGGTCACCCGGTCCACGATCTGCGCCAACTCGTCGAGCCGGTGCGAGATGTAGACGACGCCCACGCCCGCGCGCTTGAGCTCGTGGATGATGGCGAAGAGTTTTTCCGTCTCCGACTCGGTCAGTGACGAGGTGGGCTCGTCCATGATGAGTACCTGCGCGTTGAGCGACAGCGCTTTGGCAATCTCCACCATCTGCTGCTGCGCCACCGACAGGGTCTTGACCAGCACGTCCGGTGCGATGTCCAGCCCCAGCCGGTCCAGGCAGTGCTGGGCGTTGCGCCGCAGTGCGGCGCGGTCGATCAGCCAGCCTTTGCGCGGTTCGCGCGCCAGAAAAATGTTTTCGGCCACCGACAGGTGGGGCACCAGATTCAGCTCCTGGTGGATGATGGCAATGCCCGCCGCCTCGGAATCGGCGGGGGAGCGGAACTGGCAGACCTCGCCCCGGTAGTGCAGGGTGCCCGCGTCGGGCGGGTACTGGCCGCTGATCACCTTCATCAGCGTGGACTTGCCCGCACCGTTCTCGCCGCACACCGCATGCACTTCGCCGCGGCGCACTTCCAGGCTCACCCCATCGAGCGCGAGCACGCCGGGAAAACGTTTGGTGATGCCCTCCAGCCGCAACAGCACGGCAGCGGTGGCCGCGGTGCTGGGCGGCTCGGCATGGACGGGATCGGGCGCGGATGGCGGCAATGCGGACTCCTGTAGGGCAGTCAAAGGCTCCAAAACAGCGAGGTTTGCGCCACGGCAAATTGGTCAGGCTGCCTGACGCGATCGGCACAATTTGGCCTTACCAATGTGGGCGAACGTATCGGTATTTACCCGGCATCTTGCTGGGAATGCGGGTGGAAATGGCGCAAAAAAAGCCTGTGCAGGTGCACAGGCCTGACCACGCGAGCCGTGGTGCGGCGGTTGGCGTTCAGGGGGTCAAGACCATTCGCGGCGGTTGTTTTCGACCCAGCGCTGTTCCGATGCCTGCAGGTGCATGCGCAGCGCGGTTTGCGCGGCCAGTACGTCGCGGTTTTCCAGGGCACGCAGAATGGCTTCGTGCTCGTGCAGCGCCGCAGCCCAGGTCTGGCCCGATTCGGAATGGGCGCTGAGGCGGGCGGCAATCGGGCTGTGGCGCTCGTCGAACAACTCGCCCACCAGGCGCTCCAGCACGGCGTTGCCGGTCATGGCGGCCAGGGCCAGGTGGAACTGGCGGTCAAACAGCAGTGGCGACCGGTTTTGCGCGATGGCGGCCAGCATGTCGTCCAGAATCTGGCGCAACGCCTGCAGTGCCTCTGGCGTGGCTTTGCCACAGGCCATCATCACCACCGTGCCTTCGATGGCGGCGCGGGCCTGCATCAGCTCGATGGGGCTTTCGCCCATGGTGGCCAGCGCTTGCGGCTTGCGCTGGGCCAGGTTGCACGCATACACGCCAGCGCCCATGCGCACTTCCACGCTGCCCTCGATCTCCAGCGCAATCAGGGCTTCGCGCACCGAGGGACGGGACACGCCCAGTTGCTGGGCCAGGTCTCGCTCGGGCGGCAGGCGCATGCCGGCGGTGTAGTTGCCCTTGTCAATGTAGGCGCGAATCTGGTCGGCAATTTGTTGGTACAGCCGACGGTTGTCTACCTGTTTGAGTGGGTCCAGCATGAGTTCTCCGCGTGGGCTGCAGTTTATGTGACGGCAAGGCGAAACCCAGGGTGGGTGGCCCATGTGGTCAGGCCAATTTCTGCACTACTGTACTGGCCTGACCAGTTTATGCAATGGGGGCGCTGACGCACCCGTCCGTTGGCGTTCTCATCACACCAGGTCAGGTGCCAGGTTCGCCGTCTCGCGCAGCACCGTGATGAACGCCTGTGCGGACGGCGTGAGCGGCTCTCCCAGCCGCGAGATCAGGCCGTAGTCGGGCATGCGGTCCGGCCAGCTCACCGGGATGCGTGCCAGCAGGCCTCTGTTCACGTATTTTTCGACCAGGGCGGCGGGCTGCAGCGACATCATGTTGGTGGTGTTCATCAGCTCCAGCGCAAACAGGAAGGAGGGCGTTTCCACCACCCCTGCAGTGAGCGCCAGCCCTGCACCGCCAAACAGGTCGTCCGACACTTTGCGCACGGCGGTGGAGGGCGGGTACAGAATCCAGGGCCAGTGGGCGAGCTCGGTCAGCGTCAGGTCCGTCGCGCCGCGCAGGGGGTGGCGCAGACCACCCACCACACACAGCGGTTCGTCAGACAGGCGCTCGTAGTGAAACTGGCTGCGCTGCTCCTCGTCGGTGAAGCGCCCGATCATCAGGTCGATCTTGCGCTCGGCCAGCCACAGGATGAGTTGATCGCTGCTCTGCTCCAGGATCTTGAGCACCAGCAGCGGCCGCAGGCGCTGGATTTCCACCACGGAGGCCAGCAGCAGATGGGCGGCGGAGCCGGTGATCGCGCCAATGGTCAGATGGCCGTGCCCGCCTTGCTTGAGGGCGTTGAACTCATCGACAAACCTGCGCTGACCGTCGAGCGCGGTGCTGGCATAGCGCAAGGTGAACAGCCCCAGTTCGTTGGGTCGCATGCCGCGTGGCAGGCGATCGAACAGGCGCGCCTCCAGGATCTCTTCGATGTCCATCAGGATCTTGGTGGCCGCGGGCTGCGTCACGTGCATCTGCTCGGCCGTGAGCCGCAGGTTGCGGGTGCGCCCCAGTATGTCCAGAAACTGCAGATGCCGGAACCGCAACCGCGCACACGCCTGTGCCAGCGACAAGGGTTTACCCGGAAATTCGTCTGGACTCATAAGCGTTTGGAATGGATCGTAGCAAAAGATTCAGTGGACCCGCACCGGTGCCATCCCTAACCTCTGGCCTGCGTCAAGACGTTTCCACCCAGGGATTGCAGGGCGCCGACGGCCACTCCCGTCGCGAAACAACCATTCCATCGGAGACAAAAGCATGAAGTTCAAAACCCTCGCCGTGGTCGCCACCGTGCTGGCCGCCCTGGCCGCACCCGTGTCTGCACAAATCAAGGAACACACGTTCAAGGTCGGCATCGGCCTGAGCGACGACCACCCGCAGGCCCAGGCCGTGCGGCACTTTGCCGAAAAGCTCGCGGCCAAGAGTGGCGGCAAGATGAACGCCAAGCTGTTTGCCAGCGGCACGCTGGGCAACGACGTGAGCATGACCTCGGCCCTGCGCGGCGGGACGCTGGAGATGACCGTTCCAGACTCTTCCACGCTGATGTCGCTGATCAAACCGTTTGGCGCGCTCAACCTGCCGCTCACCTTCAACAACGAGCTGGAAGCCGACGCCGTGCTGGACGGCCCATTTGGCCAGAAGCTGCTGGCCATGCTGCCGGACAAGGGCCTTATCGGGCTGGGCTTCTGGGAAAACGGCTTTCGCCATGTGACCAACTCGCGCCGCCCGATCAACAAGGCCGACGACCTGGCAGGTCTGAAGCTGCGCGTGATCCAGAGCCCCTTGTTCCTGGACACCTTCAACGCCCTGGGCACCAACGCCACGCCCATGCCCTTCACCGAGCTGTACACGGCCATGGAGCAGGGCGCCGTGGACGGGCAGGAGAACCCTCCGGCCACCATCCTGGCCAGCAAGTTCTTTGAGGTGCAGAAGCACCTGGTGCTGTCGCGCCACATGTACAGCGCCTGGGTGCTGCTGATGTCCAAGAAGACCTGGGATGGCCTGTCGCCCCAGGAGCAGAAGATCGTGCAGGAAGCCGCGCGCGAAGCCACGCTGTTCGAGCGCAAGACCATCCGCGCCTTCAGCGAAACCGCCCTGGGCGAGTTGAAGAAGGCGGGCATGCAGATCACCGAGCTGCCGGCTGCCGAGCAGGCCAAGCTGCGCACCAAGCTGCAACCTGTGTTGACCAAGTACGGACGCGAGTTTGGCGAAGAGACGACCAGCGAGCTGATGGGCGAACTGGCCAAGGCGCGCGGCACCGCCGCCAAGTAGACCGCCTTTCGCCACCCACCTGCCACGCGCGCGGCCCGATGCCGCGCGCAGGCAGCCTCCGTCTTCCCGCCCCGCGCCACTGGTAGCCCCATGCAGAAAACACCCCGTCGCCCCTTTCGTTCACGCGACTGGTTTGCCGACCCCGCGCGCTCGGACATGACCGCGCTGTACCTGGAACGGTTCATGAACCACGGGCTCACGCCCGAAGAACTGCGCTCGGGTCGGCCCATCATTGGCATTGCGCAGACGGGCAGCGACCTGTCGCCCTGCAACCGCATCCACCTGGACCTGGCGCACCGCGTGCGCGACGGCATCCGCGATGCGGGGGGCATTCCGATGGAATTTCCGGTCCATCCCATTTTTGAGAACTGCCGCCGCCCCACGGCGGCGTTGGACCGCAACCTGGCCTACCTGGGCCTGGTCGAGATCCTGTACGGCTACCCCATCGACGCGGTGGTGCTGACCACCGGCTGCGACAAGACCACGCCGGCCGGGATCATGGCGGCGTCCACCGTGGACATTCCGGCCATCGTGCTCTCGGGTGGGCCCATGCTGGACGGCTGGCACGATGGCGAGCTGGTGGGCTCGGGCACCGTGATCTGGCGCAGCCGCCGCCAGCTCGCAGCGGGCGAGATCGACGAGGAAGAATTCCTGCAGCGTGCCTGCAGCAGCGCGCCCTCGGCAGGCCACTGCAACACCATGGGCACGGCATCGACCATGAACGCCGTGGCCGAGGCGCTGGGCCTGTCGCTGCCCGGCTGTGCGGCCATTCCGGCGCCTTACCGCGAGCGCGGTCAGATGGCCTACGAGACCGGGCGCCGCATCGTCGAGATGGCCTACGAAGATCTGAGGCCCTCGCGCATCCTGACGCGTGAGAGCTTTTTGAATGCGCTGTCGGTGGTCAGCGTGGCCGGGGGCTCCAGCAACGCGCAGGTGCACATCATGGCCATGGCGCGCCATGCGGGCGTGGTGCTGGAGGCCAAGGACTGGACCGAACACGCCTACGACCTGCCCCTGCTGCTGAACATGCAGCCTGCGGGCAAATTCCTCGGCGAACGCTTCTTCCGCGCCGGTGGCGTGCCCGCGCTGATGTTGGAACTGCAGCAGGCCGGCCGCCTGCACAACGACTGCGCGAGCGTGACCGGGAAGACCATTGGCGAGAACCTGCAAGGCCGCGAAACGCGCGACCGCGAAGTGATTCGCCCGTTCAACGAGCCGCTGATGGAGAAGGCGGGCTTCATGGTGCTCAGCGGCAACCTGTTCGACTTCGGCATCATGAAGACCTCGGTGATCTCCGAAGCCTTTCGCGCGCGCTACCTGAGCCGCCCAGGGCAAGAGGGCATTTTCGAAGCACGCGCCGTGGTGTTTGAGGGGGCGGACGACTACCACGCACGCATCAACGACCCGACGCTGAACATCGACGAAGGCTGCATCCTGGTGATGCGCGGCGCGGGGCCCATCGGCTGGCCCGGCTCTGCCGAAGTGGTCAACATGCAGCCGCCCGACGCGCTGATCCGCCGTGGCATCAACACCTTGCCCACCCTGGGCGACGGGCGCCAGTCGGGCACGGCAGACAGCCCGTCCATCCTCAACGCGTCGCCGGAAAGCGCGGTGGGCGGGGGCTTGAGCTGGCTGATGAGCGGCGACACGATCCGCATCGACCTGAACACCGGCCGCTGCGATGCGTTGGTGGCGCCGGAAGACATCGAACGCCGCCGGCGCGAGCTGCCTGCGCCGCCCATTCCCCAAAGCCATTCCCCCTGGGAAGCCCTGTACCGCGAAAAAACAGGACAGCTGGCCGACGGCGCGACGCTGGACTTTGCGCTGGCGTACCGGCGCATCTCGGAAAAGACCCCACGCCACAACCATTGAGGCGGGCGATGCAGCTTGCCACCCAGACCAGCGCGCGGACTGGGATCTGAACCCTTGAAGGACTCGTATGAACGACATGACAGCGGCCACTTTGACCGGCGCGGACCACCACGCCCAAGCGCTTGCCCGGGTGTTGCCTGCCGACGGGCTGCAAGGCACCCTGGTGGGCCGCGTGTGGGCACACGGCGCCATTCCCGGCCCGGCCGTGGTGGCGCTGCGGCCCGAGGGGGTGTTTGACCTGAGCGAAAGCTACCCGACCATGAGCACGCTGCTCGACACGGCCCAGCCCGCCCAGGCCGTGCACGACACCCCTGGGCGGCGCCTGTGTGGTGTGGATGAGTTGGTCCAGAACAGCCTGCCCGGCCAGCGCACAGCCGACACCCCCTGGCTGTTGGCACCTTGCGACCTGCAGGTGGTGAAGGCCGCTGGCGTCACCTTTGCGGCCAGCCTGATCGAACGCGTGATCGAAGAGCAGGCACGCGGCGATGCAGGCCGCGCGCAGGCGCTGCGCAGCCAGGTGCTGGGGCTGATCGGCGAGAACCTGGCAGACATCCGGCCCGGGTCGCCAGAAGCCATGGCCCTGAAGGCCTTGCTGCAGGAAAAGGGGCTGTGGTCCCAGTACCTGGAGGTGGGCATTGGCCCCGATGCCGAGGTGTTCACCAAGGCGCCCGTGCTCGCCTCGGTCGGTTGTGGTGAGGACATCGGCATCCGCGCCGATTCGGCCTGGAACAACCCCGAACCCGAGGTGGTGCTGGCGGTGAACAGCCGGGGCGACATCGTGGGTGCCACACTGGGCAACGACGTGAATCTGCGCGACATCGAGGGCCGCAGCGCACTGCTGCTGGGCAAGGCCAAGGACAACAACGCATCGTGTGCACTGGGCCCCTTCATCCGCCTGTTCGATGCCGGCTTTGGCATGGACCAGGTGCGCGGTGAAACCGTGCACCTGCGCGTGGTGGGTGTGGACGGCTATGAGCTGCGCGGCATCAACACCATGGCCAGCATCAGCCGCGATCCGACCGACCTGGTGGCGCAGACGCTGGCGGCGCACCAGTACCCTGACGGGTTCATGCTGTTTCTGGGCACCTTGTTCGCGCCCATCGAAGACCGCGACCAGCCCGGTAGCGGCTTTACCCACAAGCTGGGCGACGTCGTCACCATCCAGAGCGCCTGGCTGGGCGGCTTGCACAACGGCGTGACACACTGCGAAACAGCGGCGCCTTGGCGCTTTGGTTTGCGCGCCTTCATCGGCAATCTGACGCAGCGCGGGCTGCTGCAGGGCACGGCACTCTGACGCAAAAAAGAGGAGACGCCCCATGCTGACCGTCCTCATCGACCGTTGCGCCCGGTGGATCCATGTGCTGATTGCCCTGGCACTGGCCGCGATGCTGCTGCTGGTGTTTGGCAACGTGGTGCTGCGCTACGCTTTCAACTCCGGCATTTCCGTGAGCGAGGAGTTGTCGCGCTGGCTCTTCGTGTGGATCACTTTCCTGGGCGCGATCGTCGCGGTCAAGGAGCATGGCCACCTGGGCACCGACATGCTGCTCAGCAAGCTGCCCCCCATCGGTCGGCGCATCTGCCTGGTGGCCAGCCATGGGCTGATGCTGTTCTGCACCTGGCTGCTGTTCAGTGGTGCGCTGGCTCAGGCCCGCATCAACTGGGATGTGGAAGCACCCGTCACCGGGGCCTCTGTGGCCATCTTCTACGCCTCCGGGGTGGTGTTTGCCGTGGCGTCGGGGCTGCTGCTGTTGCTGGACCTCTGGCGCCTGTTGTCCGGGCAGGTGCCCGACGATCAGCTGGTGCAGGCCATCGGGTCCGAAGAGCTGGTTGTTACCCCCGATTTCCACCTTGATCGCGCCACCGGCCCCGGGAAAGACATGCCATGACTGTTTTCATCTTCCTCGGCTCGCTGCTGGCAGCCATGGCCATTGGTGTGCCCATCGCCTACGCGCTGCTGGCGTCTGGCGTCGCACTGATGTGGCACCTGGACCTGTTTGACGCCCAGATCCTGGCGCAGAACGTCATCAACGGCGCGGATTCGTTTCCGCTGCTGGCGGTGCCCTTCTTCATGCTGGCGGGCGAGATCATGAACGTGGGTGGCTTGTCTCAGCGCATCGTCAAGCTGGCGCTCGCGCTGGTCGGGCACCGGCGCGGCGGACTGGGATTTGTGGCCATCCTGGCGGCCTGCATGCTCGCGGCACTGTCGGGCTCTGCCGTGGCCGACACCGCAGCGCTGGCCGCGCTGCTGCTGCCCATGATGGTGAAGGCCGGCCACGACAAGGCCCGTGCCGGGGGGCTGATTGCGTCGGCCGGCATCATCGCACCCGTCATTCCTCCGTCCATTGGCTTCGTGGTGTTTGGCGTGGCGGCCAATGTGTCGATCAGCAAGCTATTTCTGGCAGGCATCGTGCCGGGACTGCTGATGGGTGTGTCCATTGCGGTGGCGTGGTACTGGGTGTCGCAGCGCGAGCACATCACGCCGCCCCCCAAGGCGTCTGCAGCAGAGAAACTGCGGGCGCTCAAGGAATCCACCTGGGCGCTGTTTCTGCCGGTGATCGTGATCGTCGGTCTCAAGATGGGTATGTTCACACCCACGGAGGCCGCGGCCGTGGCGGCGGTCTACGCGCTGCTGGTGGCCACGCTGGTCTACCGCGAACTGCACTGGCGCCAGTTGACAGCCGTGTTTGTCAGCGCGGCCAAAACCACCGCCGTGATCATGTTTCTGGTGGCAGCCGCCATGGTCAGCGCCTGGCTGATCACGGTGGCCGAGATTCCCCGCCAGCTGGTCGAGCTGCTGCGCCCCTTCATGGACCACCCCACGCTGTTGATGATGGCCATCATGCTGCTGGTGATCGCTGTGGGTACCGCCATGGACATGACACCCACCATCTTGATCCTGGCCCCCATGCTGATGCCTGTCATCAAGGCCGCGGGCATCGACCCGGTCTACTTCGGCGTGCTGTTCATCATGAACAACGCCATCGGCCTGATCACGCCACCGGTGGGCACGGTGCTGAACGTGGTGGCCGGGGTGGGAAAGATGCGCATGGACGAGGTCACCCGAGGCGTGCTCCCCTTCATGGCGGCCCAATTTGCCATGATGTTCCTGATGGTGCTGTTCCCCTCCATCGTGCTGGTGCCCATGCGGTGGTTCACGGGGTAGTGCGCCTTGGTCGGGGGTATTCCCGGATGCCCGATCTGTTATCGCAATACGGAAAAAAACGATTGGCGCTTATACCGGTGCCTCTTTAGCATCGCCGTCGCCAACTCGCCGAGATGAGCGAGAAGCAACGAGCCCGTCAAATCGTGAGTCCGTGCGTTAAACGGCGCTGCACTTGCGATAGCGGGAATTGGGCAAGCCTTTCAAAACGACCGCCTGCCAATGAGGTGCGAACAAAAGAGGCTGCCTTCCACGGAGACAGGAAATCACTTGTGAAAACTTTTTTCAAATCGATTCGGTCGGCTGTTGCCGCAACCATGCTCGCCGCTGCTTTCGGCGGCGCGCAGGCGCAGTCGGCGGGTTACCTGCTGGTTCATTTCACCGGGGAATCCGCGCAAGGCGAGCAAACCTACATGTCCGTCAGCACCGACGGCATGTACTGGACGGACCTGAACAACAGCCAGCCCGTCCTCATGTCGACCGTGGGCGAGAAAGGCGTGCGTGACCACACCATCGTGCGCTCACCCGATGGTTCCAAGTACTGGATCCTCGCCACCGATCTGCGCATCGCCAGCGGCAAGGGCTGGGACGCCGCCCAGCACCGCGCCAGCACCAAGCTGGTCATCTGGGAATCCACGGACCTCGTGCACTGGTCCGAACCGCGCCTGGTGGACGTCGCCGGCGCCATCCCGAACGCGGGTTGCGCCTGGGCGCCCGAAGCCATCTGGGACCCGGCATCGAACGCCTACATCGTGTACTGGGCGACCATCTCGCCGCTCAACGGCGTCGACAAAGCGCGCATCTACTACGCGAAGACGACCGACTTCCGCACCTTCACCGCACCGCAGATGTACATCGACCGGCCCGGAACGCAAGGGATCATCGACACGCAGATTCTTGAGGTCGCAGGCAGCGTCGGCGGGTACAAGTACGTGCGGGCCTCCGGCGATGGCCAGATCACCGTCGAAGGCAGCCAGTCGGTGCTGGGTGGGTGGACGACCATCGGCGACCTGTCTCAGATCGGCCTGACGGGCAGCATGGTGGAAGGGCCCATCCTTTTCCAGTTCAACAACGAGAACAAGTGGGGCATGTGGGTCGACCAGTACGCTGCGGGCAAGGGTTATCTGCCGCTGACCTCGACCAACATGGGCAGCGCGCAGAACTGGCAGAAAGTGCCGTCTGGCTCGTACAACCTGGGCTCGAGTCGCAAGCGGCACGGCGGCATCCTGAACCTGAGCGCCGCAGAGATGGGCCGCTTGAACGCACAGTGGGGCGGAAGCACCCCCATCAACCGAATCCAGTCCTCCAACTTTCCGGACCGGTACGTGCGGCATGCCTCCTTCGCGGTGCGCATCGATGCAAACGTCTCGCCACTGGATGATTCGAAGTTCCGGATGGTGAAGGGCCTGGCGAACAACTCGGGCTACGTGTCCTTCGCCTCGGTGAACTTCCCCGGCTACTACTTGCGGCACAAGAACTTCGTCTTCGAACTGGCACCCTATGACGGTTCGCCGCAATTCGCGACCGACGCGACGTTCAAGCAGGTGCCGGGCTTGGCTGATGCGGAGGCCTTCTCCTTCCAGGCCTATAGCCACCCGACGCACTACATCCGCCACTACGCCTACACGTTGCGCCTGGATGCCATCAGCAACCAGACCGGCCGCAGCGATGCCACTTTCGATATCACCAACTGACGCAGACGTGAGCAGGCCATATAGCGGCCTGCTCGCGTGAATGGCTTCGGCAGATTTCGGGGTCAGGCGCAGCGTGCTTGACCCCGTGCCTTGCAAGAGATGGCTCTTAAAACTCGGTAACGACGGTGGCCCCGGCCACCGCGAAGCGGTCCATGTTCATCAGCGCATCGATGGACTGCGCCAGGCTGATTTTTTCGCCGACGAGCTTTTCGGGAGACAGCTTTCCCGATTCCATCATGGCCAGCATGGCGCCGTACCGGTGGGCCTGCATGCCGTGGCTGCCCAGGATTTCCAGTTCGTGCGCGATCACCCGGCTCATGGGAACGGCGGGCGTGGTGTGGTCACCCAGCATGAGGCCGACCTGAACATGTTTTCCCCGCTTCCTCAGGTTGCTGATGGAGTTGAAACAGGTGGTGGGGTGGCCCAGCGCGTCCAGCGACACATGCGCGCCGCCTTGGGTGATCTCGCGCACGGCCTCTGCCACGTTGGCCACCTGCGTGGCGTTCACCGTGGCCACCGCGCCCAGCGAGCGTGCCAGGCTGAGCTTGTCGTCGGCAATGTCGATCGCCACGACGTTGGCGCCCACGGCGTTGGCAATCATGATGGCCGACAGGCCCACACCGCCGCAACCGTGCACGGCCACCCACTGGCCGGCCGAGGTCTTGCCCTGGTCCACCACGGCACGAAACGAGGTGGCAAACCGGCACCCCAGGCTGGCCGCCGTGGCGAAATCGAGCGTTTCTGGAAGGGCCACCAGATTGATGTCCGCCTGGTGGATGGCCACGTACTCGGCAAACGAGCCCCAGTGCGTGAAGCCGGGCTGAAACTGGTGGTCGCACACCTGCTGGTGCCCGGCGTGGCATTCGGGGCAATGCCCGCACGCCGCCACGAACGGCGCCGTGACGCGGTCGCCGACTTTCCACTTCTGCACTTGCTTGCCCACCGCTTCCACGACGCCCGAGAACTCGTGGCCGGGCACGTGGGGGAGCTGGATGTCGGGATCGTGGCCCACCCAGCCGTGCCAGTCGCTGCGGCACACGCCCGTGGCCATGACCTTGATGACCACGCCGTGGGGCTCGGGTGTGGGGTCTGGAACCTGGGTCAGGCGGGGAGGGGCGCCAAAGGACTCGTAGAGGACGGCTTTCATGGATTTCCAAGTGGGTGAATGATTCCGTCAGTTTATGGATTTCGTTTGGCGGTGTTTTGCGGAGTTCGTCGAGTTTTTGATGAATTTCGATAAACTCCTTCTCGGCCTGCTGGAGGCCGCTGAAGGAATCTTTCAAAAATGGACGCACTGGACAAAACCGACCTCGCCATGCTGGCCAGGCTGCAACAGGACGGCCGGCTGGCCAACACCAAGCTGGCCGAGGAACTGGCGCTGAGCGAAGCCTCTTGCTGGCGGCGGCAAAAGCGGCTGGAAGAGCTGGGGGTCATCGAAGGCTATCAGGCCAACTTGAACCGCCGAAAGCTGGGCATCGGCGTCATGGCTTTCGTGCAGATCGTCTGCACCCAACACAGTGAAGAGGTCACGGCCCACTTTGAACGCATCATCCGGGCCTGCCCCAACGTCGTGGACTGTCACAACATCACCGGCGAGGCGGATTTTTTGCTGAAGGTCGTGGCCAAGGATCTGGACGACTACAGCCGGTTTGTCGACCGGGTCCTGCGGCAGTTGCCGGGGGTGTTGAGCATTCGATCCAATATCTCATTGCGCGAAATGAAGGTGTCGAATCGGTTGCCGGTGCTGGATCTGCTTGGCAACTGACCGGGTGGTTGCGCGCACGGCCCTGTTACATTTCTTCGGCAATCTGGATGCATCAGGCGCTTATAGAAGATGTGAACAAGATTCATGCGCGCCCTGCGCCATCCGCCCGGAGGGGCTTGGAGGAGAAGAGAGATGACCCGTTGGATCGCTGCGCTCGTGTGCGCTGCAGGCCTGCTTGCGCCCGCCGGGGTGCTGCACGCCAAAGAGTCCCCCACCGTTTTTGGCAAGCAACTGGTGCAAGTGCATGAGCTGCCGGCCGAGGCGCTGGCCCGGTTTGCTCGCCATGATGCGGAACTGAAGGCCAAAGGCAAGAAGCCCAGCCTCATGGAGAGCGGCAGCGTGGACTGGGCTGGTCCGCCGCTCGCGCTGCCCACGTCGGGCAACCCGTACCGGCTGGTGGTGCGGGTGGCCGGCTCGGTGCCTGCTGGCGGTGATAGTGCCAGCGTGTGGATGGCCGGTTGGAGTGAAGACGGTGCCGTTCGCGGTGCGGCGGTCACCGGCACCAGCAGTGCCGGTCACACGGCGGGGGATCGCGTGACGCTGACCGGCGCTTCTGGCCCACTGTCCTTCAAAGAGGACCGCAATCTGCAGCCGGTGCTGATGTTCCTGGGCTCCAACAACCAGCAGATCGACTCCGTGCGCCTGGAGGTGTGGTCCGGCATTGGCAAGGCCAGCTTCACGGAGCGCTTGTGGGCCTGGTTGCCGTTGCTGACGGGGCTGGTCTTCCTTGGCGTCTTCTTCTGGTTTCGACGCAACTGACAGCTCACCCCCCGAGGCGGATCAGTGGAACGGGAACAGTCGGCCCGGTTTCCACGCGGCCGCCCAGTCGCGGGCCTTCAACACGTCGGCAGCGGGCATCGTTTCTGCCAGCTTCTTGGCTTTGTATTCGGCCCAATGGGGAGATCTGTCGCTGGGAGCGAAGACGGGCAAGCGGGGCTCCGCGTTCCATGCCTGGTGGGCCAGCTCCAGCAGCATGAGGCCGGCCACCGGCTCGGCCGGCATGCCAGGCGCGCCGTTGCCGTACAACAGACCCAGGGCGAATAGCGCGTAGGCATTGCCTTGCCGCGCGGCGACGCGGTAGAGGTTGGCAGCCTCTCCGATGTTGCGTGGCGTGTCCCGGCCCATTTCGTGCGCCAGTCCCAGGTGGACATAGGCAAGCAGCGAGCCTTCGCGCGCGGCCAGCCGCATCCAGTGCTCCGCCTTGGGCGCATCGGTGGGCGCGTGCCCATAGCCGCGGTAGGCAACGCCCAGCGCCATCATTGCGTCGGGATGCCCCTCGGCAGCACGCCGCTCCAGCAGCGTCAGGCCCTCGGCGGGCTTGGCCATGCGCAAATGCTGCTCGGCCAGCTCGATGTCTGCCTGGATGGCCAGTTCGTCGGCGGCTTTGGCCACAGCGGCTTGCCGTGCCGCCACTTCGGGCCCGGCAGCCTGCTGGGCGGCGCGCGCGGTACGCTGCTGCCAGGTCCACCACCCTGTCCCGGCCAGCGCTGCGGCCAGCAGCAGCCAGGGCAGTCGCGAGGGCCGGGTCTGCCTGCGTTGCGCCTGCGCGGACGCCTCGGCTCGTTGCGCCGCCCGTTCCCTCGTGGCCGTGGGCAGCGCGACCTTGTCGTAGGCGATGCCGCAACGTGGGCATTGCCAGGCCGGGGCGCTGTCGTCCGTGCGTCGGCGGTAGCTGCACTTGGGGCAGGTGCGCCCGCCCGTGTCCGTGGCAGGCATGGCAGCGGACGTGGGGGACAGCGACAGAGCGGCGGGCTGGGTGTTTTTCACGATGCGGATATCCTCGGCCGTGAGTGTATGTGCGGCTCCGGGTCCTTCAATGTCCGAGACCCGGACCCGGACCCACGCCCGCTCCGACGACGGGAACCTACGTGTGCGTGACGGGAAGGCGATGGTCGACGTGGTACCACACAGCACAGCCCCGTTCGGTTGCGGTCACTCGAGGCAGCATGGCGGCCCAGCCGATGCTGACGCCAGGGGCGTTCGTGGAGCCGGTCTACCCGCGCGGATCGCCGCAGGCAGCCAACTCCGGGTCCGACTTGAGCCTTCGGTACAACGTCGCGCGCCCTATGCCCAGCAAAGCCGCTGCCGCGGTGACGTTGCCCCGGGTCTGTTGCAGGGCGGTTGCGATGGCCTTGCGCTGGGCGTCGTGGATCGACGGTCCGGCTGTGTTGCCGGAAGGTTGCGGGGGGTACGGCGGTGTTGGCGATGCCGCCGCCGCAGGCAAAGCCTGACCAAAGTCGTCCAGCGCCAGGGGGCGCAGCGGTTCGGCCACCGCGAAAGCCAGCGTGAGCGCGTGCTGCAACTGGCGCACATTGCCGGGCCAGGGGCGCTGGCGCAGTTGGGCCCGTAACGGGTCGCCCAGGCGGGAGGCGTCGGCGCCGATGCGGTGGCACAGGCTGTTGACGATGGCGTCGAAATCGTCGCGTTCGCGCAGCGGGGGCACCGCCAGCACGAAGCCGCTGATGCGGTAGTACAGGTCTTCGCGAAAGCGCCCCTCGGCCACCAGCGCCTGCAGGTTGCGGTGCGTGGCGCAGACCACTCGCACGTCCACCGCGCGCGGTTGTGTGGCGCCCACGGGGAGCACCTCGCCCCGGTCCAGCACGCGCAGCAGGGCCACCTGCAGCGGCAGGGGCATGTCGCCGATCTCGTCCAGGAACACCGTGCCGCCCCGCGCCGCTTCGAACTTGCCGATGCTGCCGCCGCGCACGGCGCCGGTGAAGGCGCCTTCCACGTGGCCGAACAGCTCGGACGCAATCAGCTCGGGCGTGAGCGCGCCGCAGTTGATGGCCAGAAACGGCGCCTGCGCACGCTGGCTGGCCTGGTGCAGGGCGCGGGCCGCCACCTCTTTGCCAGCGCCGGTTTCGCCCGTCACCAGCACGGGCAGACCCGCTTCGAGGGCGCGCAGCGCCACAGGGTGCTCCGGCGCCAGCGGGGTGGTGGCCCCGGTGGGGGTGGCAGTGTGGGGCGCGCTGGCGGGAACCGCCGGGCTGACCGACGCCCGGGCCGCTGGGCGCTGGGGCAGAGAGACGCCTTGCAGGCGCACCCCGCCGTGCATTTGCAGGGGAAGCCTGCCGGCGGGCTGGCGGCTGGCCCTGGAGGCCCAGGTGTCAAAGCGCCCTTCGAACAGGTCTTCAAAGGTGCAACCTTCGCGGAGCACCGGCATGTCGAACAGGTGGCGGGCGGCGCCGTTGGCGGCCAGCAGCACGCCGTCGCGGTCAAAAGCAAGGGCGGCGCCCTGGGTGTCGGGCAGTTCGATCCGCATGAAGACGGGCAGGGCGTCGAACAGCCGCTGCTCGATCTGCTGGGCGCACTGGTGGGTGAGCCCCATCACGCCGGTCACCAGCTGCGGCGCGTCGCGGGTCACGTCCACCGTGCCCATCAGGCGCCCGCGCGGGTCGAACACCGGCGCGGCGCAGCAATGAAAGATCTGGTTGTTGGCGAAGTAGTGCTCGGGGCCGAGCACGCGCACCGTGCGCTGCTCGGCCAGCGCCACGGCCATGGCGCTGGTGCCGATGGCGGCTTCCGACACGTCCACCCCGGGGCGAAAGGCCTGGCGCATGGGTTGGCAGTGGCGGTCCAGCGCGCCGGCCACCGCCAGCACCTGGCCCACGGTGTCGGTCAGCAGCACGGCGTAACCCACGTCGGACACACGCCCGGCCAGCACGTCGAGCTCTGGGCGGGCGGCCTGCAGCAGGCGGTGTTCGCGCTCCAGCAGGGCGCTCAGGTGGCTGCGCTCCACCGGGTCGAACACCACATGTTCCTGGGGCGCGCGGCCCGACTGGCGGCAGCGCTCCCACGACCGCAGCAAGGGCTGCTCCAGCAGCCCGACGGGCAGTTGGCCGTCGTTGAAATAGTGCTGGCGGGCTTCCCAGATGCGCTCGGGCCGGTAGTCGATGCGCGGACTCGGCAGGACTGGGGTGCGGTGGTTCATGGGCGGCAGTGGGTGGGGTTAATGCACTTTAGTTCATGCTGCTGGCGGTCTCATGCGGGTTTACCCGGCGTTGAGACGGATCGTCCCGGGTTGAGACGAAACAGGCGTCTCGGTGAGACGTTTTCGTCGGTGGCAGAGGGTGAGCAAGCGCGATGGGCAGCCGCCAATGGGCCAAAAACTCCGGACAAACCCGCAGAAACCGGGCGCGCATGCACTGGATTGCCGTTTTGGCACACCGCTTGCAGAAACGCCACCGGTGACCCACCACGAACACATACCGATACGGAGACAACCCATGAGCGTCAGCAGCCCCGCCATCTGGTCAGGCAAGATTTTCAGCAACGGATGGACAGACGCCGCGGGCGGTGTGCAGGCCGTGCGGGAACCGGCCACCGGCCAGTCCCTGGAACGAACCGGCATCGCCAATCCGGCCGACGTGAACCGCGCCGCCGCCGGCGCCAAGGCCGCCCGCGCCGCCTGGGCTGCCACGCCCTTCGACCAGCGCGCGGCGGTGATGCGCGAGGCCGCGCGTTTGCTGAAAGAGCGCGCCGCCGACATCAACACCTGGAACATCCGCGAATGCGGCTCCATCGGCCCCAAGGCCGAATGGGAACTGCACGCTACCTACGAGCAGATGCTGATGGCCGCCGCCCTGCCCATGCAGGCCAACGGACAGCTGTTCCCCTCGTCCATGCCCGGGCGTACCAACCTCTGGCGCCGTGTGCCCATGGGCACGGTGGGGGTGATCGCTCCGTGGAACTTCCCGCTGCTGCTGGCCATGCGCTCGGTGGCGCCGGCGCTGGCGCTGGGCAACGCCGTGCTGCTCAAGCCGGATGCCCAGACGGCGGTGACCGGTGGCCACCTGATCGCCCAGGTGTTTGCCGACGCGGGCCTGCCCGACGGCGTGCTGCACGTGCTGCCGGGCGGCCCTGAAACCGGGGACGCGGTGGTGCGCCACCCGGACGTGACGATGATTTCCTTCACCGGCTCGACGGCGGTGGGCAAGGCCATCGGGGCCACCTGCGGCGGTCTGCTGAAAAAGGTGGCGCTGGAGCTGGGGGGCAACAACGCTCTCATCGTGCTGGACGATGCCAACCTGGACGCCGCCGCCTCCAACGGCGCCTGGGGTGCCTTTTTGCATCAGGGGCAGATCTGCATGCAGGCCGGGCGGCACCTGGTGCAGCGCAAAGTGGCCGAGGCCTACGCAGACAAGCTGGTCCAGCGGGCGAAGGCGCTGCACGTTGGCGACCCGCACGCCGGCCCCGCGCACCTGGGTCCCATCATCAACGCCAAGCAGTGCAACCGAGTGCAGGACATCGTGGACCGGAGCGTGGCCCAGGGCGCCCGGCTGCTGACCGGGGGCACGCACGAAGGCCTGTTCTTCCAGCCCACCGTGCTCTCGGGCGTGAGCGCCGACATGCCCGCGTTCGCCGACGAAATCTTTGGCCCCGTGGCCCCCATCACGGTGTTCGACACCGAGGACGAGGCCGTCGAGCTGGTCAACGCCTCGCCCTACGGGCTGGCCGCGGCCATCCACAGCGCCAACGTGTCGCGCGCCATGGCCGTGGCCAACCGGCTGCACACCGGAATGATCCACGTCAACGACCAGACCGTGAACAACGAATTCCACGTGCCTTTCGGCGGCATGGGCGCCTCGGGCAACGGCGGGCGCTTTGGCGGCCCGGCCAACCTCGACGAGTTCACCCAGACCCAGTGGGTCAGCGTGATGGAGCAACCCATCGTCTACCCCTTCTGACCCCACGCACGCCAAGAGGACACACACCATGCATCTGGACACCCCATCCCCTTTGAACCAGGCCCTGACGGTCGTCGCCCGCCTGTCGCGCCGCGACTTCATGGCCTTTGCCGGTGCCGCCGTGGGCGTGGCCGCCGGTGGCGCCGCGTCGGTGGCGCAGGCCCAGGCCCCGGCGCTCAAGAGCATCAACGCCGCCGAGGCCGCCATCTTCCGCCGCGTGGCCGAGGTGGTGCTGCCGGTGGGCGGCAGCGCGCTCACTCCCTGGACGCCCGAGGTGCTGCTGGGCACGCTGGACGCGGCCCTGCTGGGCACCATGCCGCCCCATGTGCTGGCGGGCCTCAAGGGCGGGCTGCAGTATTTCAACGAAGGCCCGGTGGCGCAGCACGGCAAGCGCTTCACGGCGCTGGACGACGCCACGGCCACCGCCTTTCTGGACGCCTGGGGCAACGCCAAAGAGGTGCCGCACCGCGCGCTGGCCTCGGGCCTGAAGAAGCTGGTGCAGCTGTCGTACTGGGCCAACCCCGCGTCCTGGGCGCCGCTCGAATACGACGGCCCGATCTCCCAGCGCAACGGCCTGAAGTCCCTCGGCAACGCCCCGCTGCCCACGCGCTGAGCCCCCCACATCGGAGACAACATGAAAAAACACGCGATCAAAGTTGAAAAGCAAGGCCTCAAGGTCACCCAGGCTGCGGATGTCAGGGACAGCCAGCTTCACCTGAAGGCCGATGCCGTGGTGGTGGGCTCGGGGGCGGGCGGTGCCATTGCCGCCTACGAGCTGGCCAAGGCCGGCAAGAAGGTGGTGGTGCTGGAGGCCGGCCCGTACATCACGTCCGACAAGTTCCCCGAAATGCTGGCCGTGGCCATGGGCACGCTCTACCAGGACCACGGCGGGCAGACCAATTCGGCGGGCGACATCTCGGTGCTGCAGGGGGCCTGCGTGGGTGGCTCCACCGTGGTCAACGCCGCGCTGTGCTTTCGCACGCCCGATTACTACCTGAAGCTGTGGGCCAAGGAATTCGGCCTGACCAACCTCACCCCGGCGGTGATGACGCCCATCTTCGAAAAGGTGGAGCGCAACCTGCACATCAAAACCGTGGGGCCGCAGGAAACCAGCCCCGGCGCGCTGCTGATCGGCCAGGGCATGGACAAGCTGGGCTACCCGCAAGGCAAGGCCCGGCGCAACATCAAAGACTGCGCCATGACCGGCTTCTGCTTCAGCGGCTGCACCACCGACCGCAAGCAGTCCATGCTGGTGACCTACCTGCCGTGGGCGGTGGCGCACGGGGCCGTCATCCACTCGGACACCCGCGTCACCGAGGTGCTGTCGAAAGCGGGCAAGGCGGTGGGCGTCAAGGGCGAGATCATCGACCCGGCCACGGGACGCAAGAAGGCGGACATCCAGGTCGATGCGCCCATCGTGGTCATGGCCGCCGGCCCGATCCAGACGCCGTTGCTGCTGCTCAAGAGCGATCTGGCCAACAGCAGCGGGCAGGTGGGCAAGAATTTCGCGTGCCACCCGTCCATGTCGGTCACCGCCGAGTTTCCGCACGAGGTGCGCGATTTCCATGGCGCCACCCACTCGCTCTACATGGACCAGAACACCCTGCCCGACAAAGGCGGCTACATCCTGCTCAACGCCATTCAGGAACCGGTGGAAGCCAGCTTCCAGGCCGAGCCGGGCACGGGCAAGCCTTATGTGGCCTACATGTCGGGCTACAAGAACACCATCCGGTTGATCAGCCTCATTCACGACCAGAACGTGGGCCAGGTGAGCTGGAAGGATGGCCAGAAAGACATCAGCTACTTCGTGGACGATCAGGACTTCGAGGCCATGAAGAAGGGGCTGATCGCCACGGCCAAGATCCTGTTCGCCTCGGGCGCTAAGCGGCTGTACCTGCCCACCACCCACATTTCCAGCATCGACCGCGTGGAAGACGTGGACACGGTGATTGGCGGCCTGAAGAACGAACCCGCTCGCTACAAGTACACCTCGTTCCACCCGCAAGGCACCTGCCGCATGGGCCGCGATCCGAAGAAGACGGTGGTCAACCCCCATGGCGAGACGCACGACGTGAAAAACCTCTATGTGGTGGACGCCAGCCTGCTGCCCACCTCCATCGGCTACAACCCGTCGGAGACGGTGTACGCGCTGGCGCACTACGTGTGCGATCAGATGATCAAGACCCGGGCATGACCGCTGGTGCAGATGAACAGACCCCGTGACCAGTTCACAACCGTTGAGGGCCACCAGGTCCGGTACTGGCAGGTGGGCCGGGAAGGGCCCGCGGTGGTGTGCCTCCACGGCATCGGCTGCTCGGTGCTGGAGTGGGAGCACAGCATCCATGCCCTGGCGACGCGGCACCGGGTATACGCGCTGGACCTGCTGGGCTGCGGGCTCACGGCCAAGCCCGGCGATGTGACCTACGACGTGGCGACCTTGGCCCGGTTCACACTGGGATTCATGGACGCGGTGGGGCTGGGGCTGGCGTCGCTGGTGGGCAACTCGCTGGGTGCGCGGGTGGCCATGGAGTGCGCTGCGATGGCCCCAGAGCGGGTGCCATCGCTGGTGCTCTCGGCCCCCGCGACCATGGACAACCCAACCCTGCTTGATTTCCGGCTGGCCTCGCTGCCGGTGCTGGGCGAGTTGCTCACCCGGCCCACCGCGTGGGGCACCGCCCGGCTGTGGCGAACGGCGGTGGCCGATCCGGCGTGCATCACACCAGAGATGGTGCGGGAGAAAGTGGCGCTGGCCCGGCAACCCGGTGCACAGGCAGCGTTCCTGAAAACCTTGCGGGGCTTGATCCACCTGGGCGGCTTTCGCCCATCGGTCATCGACGACGCCCATGCCAAGGCACGGCGCATCCAGGCGCCCACCTGCGTGGTCTGGGGCCGGCAGGACCGGTTTCTGCCCTTGGCCCACCTCGACACCTTGATGCGGCTGATGCCCCACGCGAAGCCGGTGGTGCTGGCGCCCTGCGGGCATGCGCCCATGGTGGAGCGGCCGGCGGATTTCAGCCGGATCGCGCTGGACTTCCTGGCCGGCGCGGGCGCCCCTTCCGCACGCAGAGCCGGTCTCACCCCTGCCGGGTCTCATAGTGAAAGACCTTGCTGACGATCTGCCAGCGGCCGTCCAGCTTGAGCAGGACGAGGAAGTCCGTGAAGAACTTGGGCGGGATGGAACACGCCACCTTGGCAAACGCCGTCACCGGGCCCGCGAATTCGATGGCCAGGATGCGGTCCGTGGGCGGGTGCCCCTGGCTGGCGGGTGAGGGCCGCTGGTCGACGACCGGGAAGTACTGCGCCATGTCCAGGTGCAGCAGCGTGCCGTCGGTGGCGCAGAAATAGTGCGCCTCGGGATGGAAGGCGCGCTTGAGGCGTGCGGTGTCGCTGTGGCGCAGCCCGGCAAAGTACTCGCCCAGCACCGCGGTCACGCCGCTGAAGTCGGGCGCTGCGGTCGTTGGAACGCCTTCGCCCAGCGGGCTGGCTTGGGACCGGGCGCTCATGGCTTGCCCCGGCGGAATTCGGTCACCGTCAGGCCGCCCAGCCCCCAGTTGTCCAGGTCCACTTCATCGATGACCACATGCGTCATGGCCGGGTTCTTCTGCAGCACCCGTGCCAGCAGGTCTGTCACCCCGGCGATGAGCTCGGCTTTCTGTTCGCGCGTCACGCCTTCGCGCGTGACCTTGATGTTGACGTACGGCATGTCGGCCTCCTTCAACCCAGGCGCCGGACCGAGTACGCAACGCGTTGCCCGAACAACCGTGCCGTCTCGAGGTCGCCGGCGACCATCTCGTCGGGCGTCGCGTCGGCCGGGGTGGCCGTCATCAGGCCGGCGAAAGAAGCCAGGTAGTTGACGTCGTCACGCACGGACGCCTTGCCGTTGCTGGGCATCATCCCCGTGCTCACCCACAGCATGGCGTGCTGCTGCGACAGCGTGAACAGCGTGTGCAGGGTCGACAGCTTGTCGCCGTTGATCCCGGCACTGTTGGTGAAGCCGGCGGCGAGCTTGTCCTTCCAGCCTTGGCGGGCCCAGACGGCTGAGCTGGCATCCATGAATTTTTTGAACTGCCAGCTGACACTGCCCATGTAGGTGGGCGAGCCAAACACGATGGCGCGCGCCGTCGCCAGGCTGTTCCAGCCCTCGGGCGGCAGCTCGCCCTGCTCGTCGATGGCCAACAGGGTGGCGCCGCTGCCCTGGGCAACCGCCTGCGCCACTTTGGCTGTGTGGCCGTAGCCACTGTGAAACACGATGCTGATTGGAGATGTCATTGCCTTGGTTCCTGGTTGATGGAAGAGCGCAAGGTTATTGATTTCATTCAGGCAGATAAACTGCCTTGGTTTCACTTCATTCGTTACACGGAGTCATTCATGACCCGGCAATTCGACCCGGTGATGCTCGGCAGCATTGAGCTTTTCTGCCTGGCGGCGGAGCTGGAAAGTTTTACCGCTGCCGCGACGCAGGCCGGTCTCACGCCTGCGGCGGTCAGCCGGGCCATCGGACGGCTGGAGGCGCGCTTGCAGGTGCGCCTGTTCGTGCGCAGCACCCGCAGGATCCGCCTGACCGAGGGAGGTCGGGCCTACCTGGCGCAGTGCAGACAGGCGCTCAACCAACTGGTGGAGGCCGAGCGCGAGCTGACGGGCCGCCAGGCGGCGCCGGCGGGTGTGCTGCGCATCAGCGTGCCCACCACCCTGGGGCACCACGGCGTGTTGCGCCTCCTGCCGGGTTTTCGCCGCCGCTACCCGCAGGTGCAGGTCGAGGTGCATCTGAGCAACCGCAACGTGGACTTCATCGCGGACGGCTTCGACCTGGCGGTACGCGCACGCGCGCAACCCGACTCCGGCCTGGTCGCCCGCAAGTTGATGGACGCGGCGCTGGTGGTGGTGGCCGCGCCCGAGTACCTGGCGCAGGCCGGGCGGCCTGTGACACTGGACGACCTGGCGCGGCACGAGTGCATCCAGTTCGTGCTGCCCGCCACCGGCCAAAGGGTGCCCTGGGCCTTCCGCCTGGACGGGCAGGACGTTGATGTGAGCACGGACGGGGGCTTCACCTGCTCGGAGGACCTGCTGGGAGTGGTCACCCTGGCGCGCGCCGGCGCGGGCCTGCTGCAGACCTACCGGTTCATCGTGCAGGACGACCTGGCGCGTGGCGAGCTCGTTGAACTGCTGCAGCCTTACGCGGGGCGTTCACGGCCGTTCTCGCTGATCTATCCCGCCAACCGGCACATGCCGCTGAAAGTGCGTGTGTTCATCGACCACGTTCTGGCGGCCTTGGGCAACGGCCCGCTTCAGGCGGCACAGCATCCACCCGGCTGACGGGCCCGGGGCCAGCCGGGCTATGCCGCGGACTGCATGCGCAAGCGCCGCGCCTGTTCCTCGGCCTGCGCGTCGCCAATTTCGCGCAGCACGCCGCCCAGGTCCACCGCGCCTTGCGGGCGCGCAAAGTGGCCCGTCAGCGCCACGTCGGTGCCGAGCATGCCGCGCTGGTACAGGTCCCAGATCTCCGGGCCGTGGGCGGTGGCCAGCAGCTCGGGCGCGAACTGGCCGAAGAAGTCGCGCAGGTTGGCCACGTCGCGCAGCAGCATGCGCTGGGCGTGGTTGTTGCCCGCGGCGTCCACCGCCTGCGGCAGGTCGATGATCACCGGGCAATCCGCGCCGCCCACGTGGCCGAGCAGGATGTTGAATTCCGACAGGTCGCCGTGCACGACGCCCGCGCCCAGCATGCGCACCACCTCCACCAGCAGCGCGGCGTGGTGGGTGCGCGCGGCCTCGGGCGTGAAGCTCAGGTCGTTCAGGCGTGGGGCGGCGTCGCCCTGGGCGTCGGTCACCAGCTCCATCAGCAGCACGCCGTCGTGAAAGTTGTGGGGCTGCGGCACCCGAACGCCGGCAGCGGCCAGGCGGTACAGGGCGTCCACCTCGGCGCTTTGCCAGGCGGCTTCCTGCGCCTGGCGGCCGAACTTCGTGCCCTTGGCCATGGCGCGGGCCTGGCGTGAGTTCTTGACGCGGCGGTTCTCGGTGTAGTCCACCGCCTGGCGAAAGCTGCGCTGCGTGACCTCCTTGTAGATCTTGGCGCAGCGCGTCTCGTCACCGCAGCGCACCACGTACACCATGGCCTCCTTGCCGCTCATGAGCTGACGCACCACGGTGTCGATCAGGCCTTCTTCGATCAGCGACTGGAGTCTGGGGGGTGCTTTCATCCACGCATTCTGCGCCCAGGGCCGGCGGGCCCTGAACGGTCCGGGCCTTTTGTTTATTCGACACCCTCGTTTTTAATGAATTCGGGGTGGGTTGAGGGACTCCAATGAATACCATTGAATTAGCCGAAAAAAGTTTGTCCATTCACTCAATTTGTCACGGGTCGTGCCGATAGTTGGTTTGTGTTGAAGATAAGAAGAAGCGCTCGGAATTGGCACATTGATCAAATTGAAAGGGCAATAGCATGAAACACGCCAAATGGGGTTTGTCACTGGTGGCCTTGATGGGTCTGGCCGCTTGCTCTACACCCGTGACGAATCCGGCCGTTGCCGATGGATTCGACGCCAGCATCACCCGGTTCTCACATTCCGACGTGAATGAGGCCGCGAGCGCCTATGTGGCCTTGTACAAGAAGACCATCGAAAAAAGCGTTTCCCAGCGGAAGTACCAGGAAGACCTGGCCTACAAGCACCTGAGCGCCGAGGCCTGTTTCGACAGCCGTGCCAACCGCTTGCTGAACAAGCCGGTTTCACACAAAGAGAAGGAAGAATTGATTCTTTCCTATGTGTCGCGCGAAGAGCTGCAGCAATACAAAACCCTGTCCAAGGGCTATTTCAACCGAATCAATGCGCTCGAATTGCTGACCTGCGATACGGCCGGTCTCAAGCTGGCGTCCAACAGCTTCTAGAGCCGCATGCCGCTGAACTCGCTCTTCATCCAGTCGACGAAGCAGCGCGTTCGGGCCGGCAGCAGCCGAGCGTTCGGGTAGACCACGTTCACCGGGTTCGGCGGCGGCTCGTAGGCCTCCAGCACGGTGCGCAAGCGCCCCTGCGCCACCAGCGGCATCACCTGGTAGGACAGGAACATGCCGTAGCCCATGCCGGCGGCGCAGGATTCAATGGCCGGCGCGATGTGGTTGAAGGCCAGGCGGCTTTGCACCGGCACGCTCAGCGGCTTGCCGCGTTCATGAAATTCCCAGTGCGCCGGCGCGTCGACACGGCCGTGCACGCACCAGGCGCCACTCAGGTCGCGCGGGTGGCGCGGCAGGCCCTGCGCCAGCAGGAAGTCCGGGCTGGCCACCACCACACGCCGCACCGAGCCCAGCGCTTGCGCCACCAGCGAAGAATCCTCCAGCGCACCGATGCGGATGCCGACGTCGATGCCTTCTTCCAGCAGGTTCACCATGCGGTCGTTCAGCAACACGGTGCAGCGCACCCGGTCGTGGTGGCGCATGAAACGCACGATCGCCGGCGCCACGTACATGTGGCCGAACAGCACCGGCGCCGCCACGGTGAGCAAGCCTGACGGGTCGACCGCTGCGGCCGAGAGCGCGAGGTCGGCGGCGTCTGCCGCGGCCAGCACCTCGCGCGCGCCGATCAGGTAGCGGCGGCCTTCCTCCGTCAGCGAAATGCGTCGCGTCGTGCGGTGGAACAGCCGCACGCCCAGATGTGCCTCCAGGGCGGCCAGGGAGCGCACCACGGCCGGCAGGGAGCTGGCCAGCCCCTGGGCCGCTCGGGTCAGGCTGCCTTCGTCGGCGATGCGCACGAAGTTGGCCAGGGCTTTGAGTTTGTCCATGCGGTATTGATCCGGTTATTGCAGCAGTCAAATCCGATTTATGCCATTGATCCGGCAATCGGATTAAAACAAACTGCGACCGTCCCTTTCACAACCCTTCGGAGAAACCCATGAACGCCCCCGCCCAGCCCATCAAGTTCTACCGCTTCAGCACCTCGGGCCACAGCCACCGCGCCGAGCTGTTCCTGAGCCTGCTCGGCCTGCCGGTCGAACCCCACGACGTGGACCTGCTCGGCGGTGAGCAGAAGTCGCCCGCCTTCCTGGCGATGAACGCCTTCGGCCAAGTGCCAGTGATCCAGGACGGCGACGTGACCGTGCCCGATTCCAACGCCATCCTGGTCTACCTGGCGAGCCGCTACGGCAACGGCCGCTGGCTGCCCACCGACCCGCTCGGTGCGGCCCGGGTGCAGCGCTGGCTCACGGTGGCCGCCGGCCTGGTGGCGTACGGCCCCTGCGCGGCCCGGCTGATCACGGTGTTCAAGATGGACTTCAATGCCAAAGAGGTCATCGCCCGGGCACATGGCCTGCTGGCGGTGATGGACAAGGAACTGCAGCGCTCGCCCTTCCTGGTCGGCGAGCGGCCAACCATTGCCGATGTGGCCAATTACAGCTACATCGCCCACGCGCCCGAAGGCAATGTGTCGCTGGCCGACTACCCGAACGTGCGCGCCTGGCTCGCCCGCATCGAGGCCCTGCCGGGCTTTGTGGCGATGCCCCGGACCGCCGCCGGCCTGCTCGCCTGAAGGCCATGGCCGCCGCCCCTTTCCATGCCGGTGAACAGGCGCTGCAGCAGCGCGCCGGCAGTCTCGCGCGTCTGGCCGAGGTCGGGCCCAGGGTGGTCCGTGCGGCCCTGCCCGAGCAGCACCAGACCTTTTTCGAGCAGTTGCCGTTCGTCGTGGTCGGCAGCGTGGACGCCGACGGCCAGCCCTGGGCGTCGGTGCTGGCCGGTCGGCCCGGCTTTGTGCAGGCCCCGAGCGCCGAGCGCCTGCGCATCGCCGCACACCCCTGGCCGCAGGACCCGCTGGCGCAGCATCTGCGGCCCGGCGCGCCGCTGGGGTTGCTCGGCATCGAGCCCCACACGCGGCGCCGCAACCGCGCCAATGGGCAGGTGGGCGCCATGGACGCGGCGGGTTTCGAACTGCAGGTGTCGCAGAGCTTCGGCAATTGCCCGAAGTACATCCAGGCGCGGGAGGCGCGGTTCGTCGAGCCGGGTGGTGCGGCACCGCAACCCCTGGCGCGTGTTGATCGGCTCGACGCCGCGGCGCGTCGCCTGATCCAGAACGCCGACACCTTCTTCATCGCCAGCGCCCATCCGGCGGCACGCACGCCGGCGAGCGCCGCCGAGGGCGTGGACGTCTCGCACCGCGGCGGCCGGCCGGGCTTTGTGCGGATCGACGCCGACGACACGCTCACGCTGCCGGATTTCAGCGGCAACGGCTACTTCAACACGCTGGGCAATCTGGCCCTGGACGCCCGCGCCGGCTTGCTGTTCATCGACTTCGAGCAGGGCGACATGCTGCAGGTGGCGGCGAGCGCCGAGGTCGTGTGGGATGGCGTCGACCTGGCGGCCTTTGAAGGCGCTGAGCGGCTGTTGCGCCTGCGGGTGTCCATGGTGCAGCACTGGCCGCGCGCCATACCCTTGCGCTGGGGTGCGTCGGTCTTGTCGCCCCATCTCCCCGGCCGCGACCGGCCCACCGGCACGGCCGGGATGGGGCGGTGACCGTTGGGGCACGGCCACGCCTTCGGCTGACTTTGGCCTCGCGATGTTCAAGTCAAACCGACAGCTGGTAACAATGGCGCTCGCGCACCCATTGCCGTGGGGCCATGGCGGGCCTATCCTGAAACCCACAGTTTCGGTGGAGTTTCATGGTCAAACACAGCGCCTTTTCCCCGGGCAACCGGCCGCCCGACCGCCATGCGGCCCTGGCGCAATACCGCTTTCGGGCCAACGGCTATGACAGCGAGTTGGCGCTGTTCGAACCCCTGCGCCGAGAGGCTGTCGCGCGGCTGAACCTGGGCCGCAGCGACACCGTGCTGGACGTGGGCTGCGGCACCGGCCTGAGCTTTGCCTTGCTGGACGACGCGGTGGGCCACCAGGGCCGAATCGTGGGCATCGAACAGTGCCCCGAGATGATGGACAAGGCCCGCGAGCGGATTGCCGAGCGGGGTTGGAAACATGTGAGCCTGGTCCAGGCGCCGGCCGAAACGGCGCATCTGGACGAGTTGGCCGATGCGGCCCTGTTTCACTTCACGCACGACGTGCTGCAATGCCCCGAGGCCATCGCCAACGTGCTGCGCCACCTCAGACCCGGTGCGCGCGTGGTCGCCACCGGGCTGCATTGGGCGCCGCTGTGGGCCTGGCCGGTGAACCTGTTCGTGCTGGGGGCGGCGCTGTATTCGGTCACCGCCATGGACGGCCTGGGGCAACCCTGGAGCGGGCTGGCCAAGCAACTGGACGCATTCGAGGTGGACGACGGCGCGATGATGGGTGGCGTGTACATGGCCACGGGAACGTGGCGGGGCGCGGAACACCGGGGCACTTGAAGTGAACCCCGGCCTCAGCCGCCCGGTGTTTCGCCCAGGGTGAGCACCCGGGCCAGCGGCACACCTTCGGGGGCTTGGTAGTCCGCCAGCACCCAGGCCCGGCTGGGGTGCCCGGCCGCTTCCTGCAACAGCTCCAGCAAGAAGCGGATGGAGGGTGCGTCCAGCGCGGCGAAGGGTTGGTCGATCAGCGTGAGCGCGGTGCCGGCGGCGAACGCGGCGCTCAGCCAGACCTTGCGCTTGCTGCCCGCCGAAAGCATGTACAGCGGCTTGTCCAGGTGGGGTTGCAGCGTGAAACCTTCCACCAGCTCGGTCAGCGCGGCGCGGCTGAAGGCGGGGTAGTGGTGGCTCAGGCTGTCCAGGTAGCCGGCGGCGCTGATGGCGTCGTGTGCCTCGGTCTGCGGGTCGATCCAGAACACCTGCTGGCGGTAGGCATCGTGCTGCTGGTCCAGCCGCACACCGTGGACGCTGAGCGTGCCGCCCTGGGCCTGCAGGTCGCCCGCGATCAGACCGAGCAGGGTGCTCTTGCCGCAGCCATCGTCGCCTCGGATCAGGCTGACGCCCGGCGGGATGTTGAAGCTCAGTTCCTGGAACAGGGCCCGGCCGGGCCAGCCAAAGCTCAACCGGTCGGCCAGCAGCACGGGGGGCGTGTCCATGGTGGTGTGCCTCAGTAGTGGATGTTGTAGCGGGTGCCCCGGTGGTTGAGCACGGCGCCGCGCGGGCCGATCACTTCGAGCTTGAGATCGGGCGCGATGTCCTGGCCTTCCTGCACCACCTTGCCATTGGCGATGAGCATGCGGTGCGCCGGGTTTTCGGAGTAGGTGGAGCCGCTGATCTTCACCTCGGGACCCGCGCCGCCGACGTAAGCGGGCAGTGCGTCTGTGGGGCGCGCCGGGGTTGGCGCCGCCGCCACGGGTGGGGCTGTTTTGGCCGGCGTGGCCACAGGCGCCGGTGGTGGGGCGGGCGCCATGGCTGGGGGCGCAGCGGGCGGGGGCTCGGGTGCCAGGATGGGCAGCGCAGGCGCAGGGGCCGGGGGTGTGGGCGGTACCAGGGCCATCTGGGCGGCGGCCAGGGTGGCGGCCGTGGCCGCTTGCGGGGCGGGGGCTGGCGCGCGGCCGCTCCACCACCAGAGCAGCGCCGCGGCCACCGCGAGCACCGTGGTGCCGATCATGAGCGGGCGACGGCCCATGGCCAGGGGGCCGGTCCGGGTCTGGGGGACTGTGCCGTGGCTGCGCAGGCCAGGCACGTGGCCACGCTCGCGTTCGGCGTCGGCCCGTTGGAGTGCGTCGAGGATGAAGGACATGTTCGGGTCGGGTTCAGGCGGGGTTCAGGCGGGGCTCGTCAACGCCGCTGGCGCGGTTGACCTGCATGTAGGTGACGGGGCCGGCCCGGCCGTCGGCATCGATGCCGTGGGCGCGTTGGAAGGCCTGCACGCGGGCGTCCAGGTCCTGGGCCTCGGGCGGCAGTTGGCCGGCGGCCTGCAGGCCGCTCAAGCGTTGGTCGAGCCATTGGCCGGCGCTGCCACGGGTGCCGTCCGTGAGGCGGGTGGTCTGGCCCGGGGGCAGGCGCCAGAGGGTGGTGAACTCGCCGCGCCAGATGTCGGCCAGCGCGGTCAGGGGAATCCGCCAGCGTTGTTGCCCGGCCTGCAGGGTGGCGGTTTCGGCCGTGATGCCGGTGATCAGGGCCCAGCCCGGGGGCTGGCCCGGCAGGCGCAGCGTCAGCAGCCCCGGGCGGTTGAGCTGGCGCAGGCCGTGCAGCGTCATGCGACCGGTGCGGTAGCACTGCAGTTGTTGGGCCGGTGCGGCGGCACAGGGTTCGCCTTCCCCGAGATGGGGGCTCCACATCGGGCCCAGGGCGCGCCAGGCCAGCGTTTGAGGGCGCAGCAGGTCGGACGCGGTGGGCAGCGTGGTCAGCGGCGCCGTTGGGGGCGACGAGGGCGACGAGGGCGATGGGGTTGCTTGCGCGGCGGCTTTGGCCTCTGCGGGGGAAACGGCCGCGGCCAAGGGCCGGGCTGTGGTCTCGGTGGCGGCTGGCAGCGCACCGGCCGCGGGCCGGGGATCGGCCTCATTGGCCGCCCGAGCCGTCGGGCCCGGCCGCTGCAGCAGCGCCAGCGTCAACAACACGCCCGCCGCGGCGCCCGCGCCCAGCCACGCCAGTTGGCCCAGGGGCCGGCGGGGGCGGGCCTGTGTGGTGGTGGCGTGGCCGTCGTCGAACACCTCGCGCGCGGCCTTGTCCACCACCGCCTTGTCCACGGTGTGCCGGCCACCGGCGTACGCGCCGAGCAGGGCGCGGTCGCACAGCAGGTTGATGCGCCGGGGCACGCCGCGCGACAGGGTGTGGATGCGGTGCAGGGCGTTGGCGGCGAAGGGCAGCGGTCCGTGCAGGCCGGCCACCTCCATGCGGTGCTGGATGTACTGGCGCGTTTCGGCCCCGTTGAGCGCGTCGAGGTGGTAGCGCGCGATCACGCGCTGCGCAAGCTGTTCGACTTCGGGGCGGGCCAGCAGGCGGCGCAGCTCGGGCTGGCCGATCAGCACGATCTGCAGCAGCTTTCGTTCGCTGGTTTCGAGGTTGGTCAAGAGGCGCAGTTGCTCCAGCACGCCGGCCGAGAGGTTCTGGGCCTCATCGATGATGAGCACCGCGTTGCGTCCGGTTGCATGCGATGCAAGCAGAAACGCGTTGAGCGGGTCCAGGTGGTCCTTGACGGTGGCTTCCCCGGGGCCGGTGTGTGGCACCTCGACGCCGAATTCGTCGCAGATGCTGCGCAGCAGCTCGATGACGGTGAGCTTGGGATTGAAGATGTAGGCGACTTGGCAGTGCGCCGGGGTCTGCTCCAGAAAGCAGCGGCAGACCGTGGTCTTGCCGGTGCCGATCTCGCCGGTGAGCAGCACGAAACCGCCACCGCCCTGCACGCCATACAGCAGATGGGCCAGCGCTTCGCGGTGGCGCTCGCTCATGAAGAGGTAGCGCGGGTCTGGCGCGATGGAAAAGGGGTCCTGCTTCAGGCCAAAGAATTCGGCATACATGTCCTGAGCATACCGGGCCCCTCAGGGCCGGACAACGGCGCCCGGCCGCGGGTGGGCCGGGCGAGCGGGGTGCGGCGGCAGAGCGGGCTTCGCTCAGGCCGCGAGCTGCATGGAAGCGGGCTTGCTGGCGGAGGGGCTGGTGGTGGTCGTGTTGCTGCTGGTCGTGGTGCTGGCGCCGCCAGTGCCACCCGCTGCCTTGGCGGCCGAGGCCACCGAGCATTCGATGTCACCCGAGAGCTGGCCGCCTTCTTCGATCACGACCTTGCCGTAGCGGATCTTGCCGGTGACTTTGCCGGTGGCGTAGATCACCAGCTTCTGGCGCACCGTGAGGTTGCCATCGAACACGCCGCGGATCTCGGCGATGTCGATCTCGGCCGAGCCCTTGAAGGCGCCTTGTTCGGCGATCTGGATCACGCGCGAGTCCATCGTGGCCTCCACCAGACCCTCCACCACCAAGGTGTCGCAGTCGGTGATTTCAACGCCCTTGAGTTTGATGTTCGGGCCCACGGTCAGCTTGCTGCCGCCTTCGGGCACCACGGTGCTCGACGCCATCGATGCGCTGCTGGCCACCGGGGCCGGCGCTGCGGGAGTCTGGGGCTGGGCCGGGGTTTGCGGCTGGTTTGAAACGCTGTTGCCGACCGCGCCATAGCGCTGCGGGGTCTGGCCCTGGGTCAGGGGTTTGGGGAGTTCGTTTTCGCGTTTTCCAAAATGCAATGCCATGCCAGCTCCTTCAAAAAGTGAAGCGTTCATGCTAAGGGCCATGCGGCTTACATTCCCGCTGCGACCGTAAGAGTGGTAACGGGATGAACCGTACGTCTGGTTGCGGGTCTTGCATTCTTTCTTGTAACGGCTCAGGGCTGGCGGCGCGCTTCCATGGCCTGGATCAGCGCGCGCGCTTCGTCGCCGTCAGGGATCGGACGTCCGCTGTCGCGCCACTCCACCGCGGCCTTGAAGCCCTGTTCCTGCGCATGGCGGCGGAACCACAGGCCCTCGGGGTTGTGGCGCGTGATGCCGTCGAAGACCGTGGCCATCTGCTGCGACTGCTCCAGCCCCATGGTCAGCATCACCTGGTTGACCACCATCTTGTGCATGGCGAGGTGGCCGCGCGGCACGCCCGCGATGCGGGTGGCCAGCTTCATGGCGGCGGCGTCGAGCTGCTCCAGCGGCACCGCTTTGTTGGCCAGGCCCCAGGCGGCGGCGGTGCGGCCATCGATCACGTCGCCGGTGAACATCATCTGCTTGGCGCGCGTGGGGCCGAGGCGGTAGGTCCACATGGCGGTGGTGGGGCAGCCCCAGACGCGCGTGGGCATGTAGCCGATGCGCGCGTCCTCCGCCATCACCAGCAGATCGCAGCACAGCGCGATGTCGCTGCCACCGGCCACCGCCGCGCCGTGCACCTTGGCGATGGTTGGCTTGGGGCTGCGCCACAGGCTCATGAAGTCTTCGGTGTTGCGCTTCATACGGGCGTAGTCAACCATCGGGTCCCAGGGCGTGCTCTCCTGCTGGCAGGGGTGTTCGATGTGCTGCTGCGCGGTGTCGGCCAGGTCGTAGCCGCCGCAGAAGCCCTTGCCCGCGCCTTCGACCACGATGACGTGGACCTCCGGCTCGGCATTGGCCCAGTCCACCGCGGCGCGGATCTCGCGCGGCATCTCGTCGTTGACGGCGTTGTAGCGCTCGGGCCGGTTCAGGCGCAGGCGCGCCACGCGCGGGTGCTGTTCATCGGGGGCGATGCTGAGGGTGCTGAAGTCGGGCATGGGGTGTCTCCTGGAATGGAGGGGCGATGCTAGTCCGCCGCCCGGGGCGGGGCAGACGCCTGGGTGACGGCGCCTGCGCTACAGTGCCCGCACCATGACCGATCACTGGGTGCTGGGCAGCCGCCCGGCGTCGTCCATTGCCTTGCCGCTGGCGCAGGTGAGCGCGCTGCTGGCACGCCTGGGGCAGGCGGAGCGCCACGCCGTGGCCGAGGACCTGTTGCGTCTGGTGGGGGCGCAGCTGCCGCTGGCGCAGTGCACCATCTTCGCGTTCGACGCAGGGCGGCGCCCGGCCATCGTGGCGGTGGGCGACCGCTCGCGCACACAGGAGCTGCCGAACATCGCCGAGGCCTATGTGAGCCGCTTCCACCGGCTCGACGGCAGCGCCGCTGTGATGCGCGCTGAACTGGCGGCAGCGCAGAAGGCCGGCATGGCAGAACCGCGCATCGTGCTGCACCGCCAGCGCGGCGAAGACATCGTCCACCCCGAATACCGGCGCATCTGCTACGAGCTGCCGCAGGTGGCCGAGCGGCTGGCGGTGCTGGCGCTTTACGAGGGCCGGCGCTGGCTTTCGGTGAACCTGTACCGCGGCACCGAGCACGGCCCGTTTGACGATGCGGCCATTGCCGTGGTGGAGGCGTTTGCGCCGCTGATCGTGCACGCCGTGCGCCTGCACCACACCGGGCAGGCGGTGCATCAGGACGTGTCGGGCCTGCTGCTGGCGCGGCTGGTGCGGCGTTTTCCGGCGCTCACGCAGCGCGACCACGACGTGTTGGCCGCGCTGATGGATGGGCTGTCCACCGAGGCCCTGGCCGCGCGCCTGGGTCTGACGCTGGCCAGCGCCCGGACCTACCAGAAGCGCGTGTACCGCAAGCTCGGCGTGGCCGGGCAGCGCGAGCTGCTGGCCTTGCTGCTCGACAGCGGCGCCTGATCGGGTCGTCCCTTGGCGGGACCGTGTGGTTCCCAAATGGGGACATGCGGTGCAGAGGCCTTGCCTACACTGCGCCCATCGTCAGGAGACCCGCCATGCACCAGCCGCACGCCGAACCCCGGCGCTCCATCTACTACCCCTACCAGGTGTTCGACGCCTGGCTGCCTTCACAGCACCCGCAGCCGCAGCACCACGCCGTGGTGATCGCCGGGGCCGGGCCGATCGGGCTGGTGGCGGCGCTGGAGCTGGCCCGCCACGGCGTGAAGTGCGTGCTGCTCGAATCGGAGCGCCAGGTATCCGAGGGCAGCCGCGCCATCGTGTTCACGCGCCGTTCCATGGAGATCCTGCAGCAGGTGGGCGTGGCCGACCACGTCACCCAGAACGGCCTGCCCTGGCGTTTTGGCAACTCGTATTACCGAGGCCAGCGCGTGTTCCGCATGGAAGCCCCGCACGACCCGGACGACCGTTTTTCCCCCATGATCAACCTGCAGCAGCAGTATCTGGAGGAATACCTGATCGATGCGGTGCGGGCGAACCCACTGATCGAGCTGCGCTGGGGCAACCGCGTGAACGCCGTGACGCAAGACGGGCAGGGCGCCACGCTGGAGGTGGACACGCCCGAAGGCCCGTACACGCTGCGGACCGACTGGCTGGTGGCCGCCGACGGCGCGCGCTCCGGCATCCGCTCGATGCTGGACCTGAAGCTCGAAGGCGCATCCTACGAAGGCCGCTTCGTCATCGCCGACATCCGCATCGACCTGCCGCTGCCCACCGAACGCCTCGCGTTTTTCGACCCCGACTGGAACCCGGGCAACACCATCCTCATGCACCGCGAGCCGCACGGCATCTGGCGCGTGGACTACCAGCTGCCACCCGGCGAAGACGCCGAAGCGGCCCTGAAGCCCGAGTCGCTCAAGGCCCGCATCGACGCGCAGCTGGCCATGATCGGCCACGCCGGCGTGCCCTGGGTCATGGACTGGTGCTCGGTGTATTCGGCGCGTGCGCTCACGCTGCCGGATTACGTACACGGCCGCGTGCTGTTCGCCGGCGACGCGGCGCACCTGCTGCCCATCTTCGGCGTGCGCGGCGCCAACACCGGTTTCCAGGACGCGCAGGCGCTGGCCTGGCGGCTGGCCTTCGTGGTCAAAGGGCTGGCCGCCGCACCGCTGCTGGCGGGCTACAGCAGCGAGCGTGTGGGCGCGGCGCGCGAGATCATCGACGAGGCCGGCAAAAGCACGCGCTTCATGACGCCGCCCACGCGCGGCTTCCGCCTGCTGCGCGACGCCGTGCTCTCGCTCTCGCTCAGCGAACCCTTCGTAGGCCCGCTCTACCACTGGCGCACCTCGCGACCCCACGAATACCGCCACTCGCCGGCCAACAGCGCGGGTGACGACAACGCGCTGTTCCAGGCCGGGCCGGGCCACGGCGCGCCGCCGCAGAACGTGCGCCTGGGTGCCGACGACCACCTGCTGGACCATCTGGACCACCACTTTTCGCTGCTGTACTTCACTGAAGGCGCCGCCGTGCCCGATGCGCTGACCGAGGTGGTGACCGAACTCCGCGCCAAAGGTCTGCCATTGCGCGTGATCGCCGTGGGCAGCGCCCAGCCGGTCACGGGCGCCGATGAAACCCTGGCCGACGCCGACGGCCACCTGCGTGAACGCTACGGCGTGCTGGCCAGCGGCGCGGCCTACCTGCTGCGGCCCGACCAGCACGTGTGCGCCCGCTGGATGGGCCTGGATGCGACGCGCCTGCGCGCCGCCCTCATCAACGCCGCCGGTCTGAACAAGGAGGTCTGAACATGGGCCCGAACACATTGAGCATCCCCGGCCTGGAGCAGGTCTACGACGCGCTGGCCACCGCCATTGACGCGGCTGGCGCGGAGAAGTCCGAGCTGTTCCTGGTCAAGCTCGCGCTGCTGAACGCCCACGCGCTGGCCGACCCGGCGGTGTTTCAGGCGCACATCGATGCCGCGCTGAAAGACCTGTGATGCGGTTGAAGGCAAAACCGCATGGACTCAGCCAGGCCCAACGGCCGTGGAAGCCGCCAACGGCAGGAAGATGTCGGTCAGCAGATCGGCCGGCGCTGTGTCGCGCGGGCTGTTGAGGTATTCCTCGAACACCGGCTGGTCGGCCAGCGCGTGGCCGGTGGCCACCAGCCAGGTGCCGTAGAGCCAGTGGTAGGCGTCGCGCATGTTGGGGTAGGGGCCTTGGTAGCGCAGCACGGCGCAGGGCGTGCCGCCCACGGTGAAGCGCTGCAGCGGCGGCGCGATCTCGGCGCCGGGGGCAATCGACAGCCCGGCGCGCGAGTTGAGCTGGGCCTCCGGGTAGGCGAACGGGTCGTCCAGGTACTGCGCCAGCCAGCGCGTGTCGGGCCGCAACAGGCCCTGCGCCGCGAGGTGGATCTGCGCGGTCTCGAAGGCCTTGCCGACCCGCATGTAGCTGCCCCGGTGGGCCATGCCGGCCAACTCGACGGCTGGTACCTGTCTGATCTCGACCGGCCAGCCATTGGTGACTTGGGCGGCGGTGCTGTGCCAGGGCAGTGCGTCGGTCCGCGTTTCGCGCCAGCTCTGCGGGCTCTGGCCGAAGGTCTGGCGGAACGCGCGGGTGAACGATTGCGGATTCGGGTAACCGCAGCGCCGTGCGATCTCGGTCACGGTCAGCGTGGTCTGCGCCAGGTAACCCGATGCCCGGTGCAGCCGCACGCGCCGCACCGTGGCCGCCACCGTTTCACCGATCAGCGCGTGGTAGATGCGGTGCCAGTGGCAGGGGGACAGGTCCGCGACCAAGGCCAGCTCGTTGAGGTCCAGCGGGTCGGCCAGCCGGTCGTGGATGTGGGCGGTGACCCGGGTGAGCTGTGCGTGGTAGTCGACCCAGTTCGGTGTGGAGGTCATGTGGTGCGGTCAGTTCATCGGTTGGCGAAGAATCGTCTTCCATTTCGCTGGGTCCGCGCGCCTTACATCACTCAGGTAGATTTCGTGGTGCTTTCCTCGGAGGGTGGACCTTTCGCCGATGAAAGCATGCACACGTTCAATGGCCGGACCCTCCTCAGTGAACGGCCCTATGTGAAGCACCTGGGCACAAAGACCTTCGGAGAAACGCTCCAGGCGCAGCCGGTCCACGCCGGGCAACTTCTTCTTTCTCAGCACGTCACCAATGGCTTCTTGGATGAGTCCATCGGGCACGAAGTCGGGCTGCATGATCATCATGGTCCATTTCCACTGCGCCTTGTCGGCCGTGGTGAATGCGCTCATGTCGTCGGCCCACCACAGGCCTTCGAGCGGCATGACGGCGTAGTCCATCGCCATCGGCCCCTTCTTGATCATGAACTTGGCGGTGTAGGAGACCGAGAACAGGGCCTGCACCGCCTCGGCGTACGCGGGTGACCTGTTGGGGTCGCCCTGACCATCGATCATCAGGAACTTGAACTCGGGCACGTCGACGATCACGACCGATTTTGCGGTCGCCTGGTACAGGTCTTTCAGGTCTTTCCTGAGATCAAGCTGGGTCATGGGCACTCCCGTGCACGCCGATGTGGATGTGAATGCTGCCGTCCGGCTGGTAGCGCTCGTAGTCTGCCAGAGTGGTTTTTTTCAGGTCGGTGCGCTGCCAGATGGCTTGCCACGCGGTACCCACCAGATCGATGCGGCCCTTTTCCACCGGGAACACCGCGCGTGTTGAGGCCGGCGCGACCACATGGGTCAGCCCCTCGGGCGGCAGCTCGGGCGTGTGGCCGGGCACGGCGTGGCCGATGACCAGCGTGTAGCGGCCGCTGTTGTCGGTGCCGGCGTTTTCGAAATTCGTATAGACCGCGTACACGTCGTCCGACAGACGGTGGGGCAACCGCTTGGCGAGTTGCGCCTGGCCGAAGGCGGCCCAGTGGGGCGGGATGGTCTCGAAGGCTTCGCCGTTGTGGGTGCGCAGGGCGATGCCGACGACGTGAAGGGCCTGGGGTTGCTGGATGATTTGCATGGTGGTGCTCCGGGTTGGGGGTGGTCGGGCCATTCTGGAGACGGGATACGGACAATTCTTGCGGTCCTTGCGTCTTTCGCCACGGCGTTATCTGCGCCCCGCCCATTAGCAAGGTTGATGGCCAGCCCCTACACTTGTGGGTTATCCCCCGATTGCCTCTATGAACGCCCCCGTCGACGTCTCCTTTTTCGCGCGCGCCGCCAAGCCGCTGACCAGCTACCGCCCCTACTGGGCCAAGCGGTTCGGCGTGGCGCCGTTCCTGCCCATGAGCCGCGCCGAGATGGAGCAGCTGGGCTGGGACTCGTGCGACATCGTGCTGGTCACGGGCGATGCCTACGTGGACCACCCCAGCTTCGGCATGGCGGTGATCGGGCGCGTGCTGGAGGCGCAGGGCTTTCGCGTCGGCATCATCGCCCAGCCCGACTGGCAGAGCGCCGAGCCTTTCAAGGCGCTGGGCAAACCCAACCTGTTCTGGGGCGTGACCGCGGGCAACATGGACTCCATGATCAACCGGTACACGGCCGATCGGAAGATCCGCAGCGACGACGCCTACACCCCCGGCGACGTGGGTGGCAAGCGGCCCGACCGCGCCGCCATCGTCTACAGCCAGCGCTGTCGCGAGGCCTACAAAGACGTGCCCATCGTGCTGGGCGGCATCGAAGGCAGCCTGCGCCGCATCGCCCACTACGACTACTGGAGCGACAAGGTGCGCCGCAGCATCGTGGTGGACAGCAAATGCGACCTGCTGCTGTATGGCAACGCCGAGCGCGCGCTGGTCGAGGTGGCGCACCGCATCGCCGCGCGCGAACCCGTCGAACACATCACCGACGTGCGCGGCACCGCCTTCATCCGCCGCCCGCACGACCCGACGGCCGAGGGCTGGATCGAGCTGGATTCCAGTGAGGTGGACCAGCCGGGCCATGTGGAAGACCACATCAACCCCTACCTGACCACCAGCGAACAGGCGCAGGCACAGGGCCAGAGTTGTTCGAAGGAAGATGCACTCGAAGGGAAGCCGCAAGCGGGCGAAGGGAAGTCACTCCCTCTCCCTCTGGGAGAGGGCCGGGGTGAGTGCTCCCCCGCCACCCAGCCCATCCGCTTCGTTCAAAACCCGAACCTGCGCACCACGGCCAGCCCTCACCCCAACCCTCTCCCAGAGGGAGAGGGGGTAAGAAACATCACCATCCACCGCCCCCAAGGCACCGGCGGCGTGGCCAAGCTGCCGCGCGAACGCACGGTGATCCGCCTGCCCAGCTACGAGCAGGTCAGGAGCGACGCCGTGCTCTACGCCCACGCCAACCGCGTGCTGCACCTGGAAACCAACCCAGGCAACGCCCGCGCGCTGGTGCAGGCGCACGGCGAAGGCGCGACCGCGCGCGACGTGTGGATCAACCCGCCGCCGATTCCGCTGACCACGGCCGAGATGGATTACGCCTTCGATCTGCCGTACGCCCGCAGCCCGCACCCGGCCTACGCCGACGAACACGGCCAACACGACGGCGCGACCAAGATCCCGGCCTGGGAAATGATCCGCTTCTCGATCAACATCATGCGCGGCTGCTTCGGCGGCTGCACCTTCTGCTCCATCACCGAGCACGAAGGCCGCATCATCCAGAGTCGCTCGGAAGACTCGATCATCAAAGAGGTCGAAGACATCCGCGACAAGGTGGAGGGTTTCACCGGCGTCATCTCCGACCTGGGCGGCCCCACCGCCAACATGTACCGCCTGGGCTGCAGAAGCCCGGCCATCGAAGCGGCCTGCCGCAAGCCCAGCTGCGTCTACCCCGGCATCTGCCAGAACCTGCACACCAACCACGACCCGCTCATCAAGATCTACCGCCGGGCGCGTGCCCTGAAAGGCATCAAGAAGATATTGATCGGCTCCGGCCTGCGCTACGACCTGGCCGTGAAGAGCCCCGAGTACGTGAAGGAACTGGTGCAGCACCACGTGGGCGGCTACCTCAAGATCGCGCCCGAGCACACCGAAGGCGGGCCGTTGTCCAAGATGATGAAGCCCGGCATCGGCAGCTACGACCGCTTCAAGACCATGTTCGAGAAGTACAGCGAAGAGGCGGGCAAGAAGCAGTTCCTGATCCCGTACTTCATCGCCGCGCACCCTGGCACCAGCGACGAGGACATGATGAACCTCGCGATCTGGCTGAAGAAAAACGGCTTCCGCGCCGACCAGGTGCAGACCTTCTACCCCAGTCCCATGGCCACCGCCACGGCGATGTACCACACCAGCCTGAACCCGCTCAAGGGCGTGCACCGCGACGACCGGGCCGAAAAGGTGGACATCGTGCGAGGCGACAAGCGCCGCCGCCTGCACAAGGCTTTCCTGCGTTACCACGACCCCAACAACTGGCCGCTGCTGCGCGAAGCGCTCAAGACCATGGGTCGCGCCGACCTCATCGGCAACGGCAAACACCACCTGATCCCGACCTTCCAGCCCATGACGGATGGCGGGTACCAGAGCGCGCGGAAGAAGAACTCGACGCCGGGTGGGGCCATCGCGGGCAACGCGGGGGCCAAGACGGGCGGCGGGACGGGGAAGGTGGTGTCAAGCTCCAGTGGCAAGGCGCCGGTCAAGGGGCGCATCCTCACCCAGCACACGGGCTTGCCGCCGCGTGCGGGGGTGAAGGGCAAGGGACGGTAGGTTTGGGTGCCCAACCGCCACGCTAGTTCAGTGCCAGCGCTTTCTTCACCGCGACCAGCCCATCGTCGCCATCGTATGTTTTGACCCCTGCCAGCCAGGTGTCCAACACCTCGGGGTTGGCCTTGAGCTGTTTGATGGCGGCGGCTTTGGCGTCCACCCTGGCGTCCAGCACCTCGGTGATGGCCTTGTTCTCCAGGTCCACGTTGAATTCCATTTGTGCGAACAGGCGGCCCACGTTGGGGCACTGGGTGGCGTAGCCTTTGCGGGACACGGTGTTCACCGTGGCGCTACCGTAGTTGGGGCCGAAGTAGTCCTTGTCACCATCCAGGTAGCTGATGCGGAACTTGGTGTTCATCTGGTGGGGTTCCCACGCCAGGAAAACGATCCAGTCCTTGCCTTTTTCTTTGCGTGCCACCTGGCTCAGCATGCTTTGCTCGCTGGACTCCACCAGCGACCAGCCTTCGAGGCCATAGCTCTTGGCGTCGATCATTTTCCTGATGTTCTGGTTGGCGGGAGAACCGGATTCGATGCCGTAGATCTTCTTGTCAAACTTGTCGGCGAACCTGGCCAGGTCGGCGAAGGTTTTCACCCCGGCGTCCGCCACATAGGTGGGCACGGCCAGCGTGAACTTGGCGCCGGGCAGGTTGGCGCGCACCACTTCGAGTGAGCCTTCTTTCACCAACGGTTCCACCAGCGCTTTTTGTGCGGGCATCCAGTTGCCCAGAAACACGTCGATCTGCTCTTTTTTCACCCCCACGTAGGTGATGGGCACGCTCAGCGAGGCCACCTTCTGCTCATAACCCAGGGCGTTCAGCACCACGCCGGCAAAGGCGTTGGTGGCGGTGATGTCGGTCCAGCCCGGGTCGGCCATGCGGACCTGACGGCAGGACGCTGGATCGGCCGCCTGGGCGTGGCCGGCGAGCATGCCCAGTGCCGCAGCAAAGGACGCAACAACGAGGCGATGACTTCCCATGGCGAACTCCTCAAAGGTGAGATGAAACAGTGGTTTGGGCGGAACGGACAATCGGAAAACGGGCACGGGCCTCCAGCGTGTCGAGGTCGATGTGGTTGCGCATGTAGCGCTGGCTGGCGGGCTGGAACGGCTGGTGGTCCCAAGGCTGGGCCGCACCCTGGTTTTGGGCCGCGAAATGAAAGCGGCGGCGCTTCTGGCTGGCGATCACCTGGGCCGTGAGCGCAGGCATGTCCCAGCGCTGCGCCACTTCGTCGCGGAAGGCCTGCACCATGGCCGCGTGGGCAGGGTCGGCCGCGAGGTTGCACAGCTCCAGTGGGTCGGCCGCCAGGTCGTACAGCTGGTCGGGGTCCACCGGGGTGTGCACAAACTTGAACTTGCCGCGGCGCAGCATCACCAGCGGGGCCACGGCGCCTTCGCCCAGGTACTCGCCGATTACCTCGTCATGCCCGCCTGTGCCCGTGAGGTGTGGCCAGAGACTGCGGCCGTCCAGCGGCTCCGGCAGGGCGGGGGCGGCGCCCTGGAACGCCAGGTCCATCAGCGTCGGCAACAGGTCCATCGACGACACATTCGCCGTCACCCGCGCTGCCTTGAAGCACTGAGGTGCATGCACGATCAGCGGGATCCGGCAGGCGTTCTCGAAGTAGTTCATCTTGTACCAAAGCCCGCGTTCGCCCAGCATGTCCCCATGGTCGGACAACACGACGATGATGGTGTTGTCGGCCTGGCCGGCTTGCTCCAGCGTTTTCAGGATGCGGCCCATCTGCTCGTCCACATACGACACCGCGCCGTAGTAGGCGTGGCGGGCATTGCGCACCTGCTCGTCGCTCACCGGGGTGCGGTCCATGTCGCTCACATGGCGCAGTCGCAGGGTGTGCGGGTCGCGGGGAACCATGTCGTCGCGCACCCGGGGCATGTCGATGTCTTCATGCCGGTAGCGGTTCCAGTATTCGCGTGGAATGGCGTAGGGGTCGTGCGGGTGGGTCATGGAGACCACCATGCAGAATGGGCGCTGATCTTCGTCACGGGCCATGTCAAACAGCTTTTGCTGCACGAGGAAGGCCACCTCGTCATCGAAGTCCAACTGGTTGGTGCGCACGCACAGGCCCGCATCCAGCACGGAGCCCATGTTGTGGTACCAGCTGGGGCGCACTTCCGGGTGCTCCCAGTCGGGGGTCCAGCCGAAGTCGGCGGGGTAGATGTCGGTGGTCAGCCGCTCTTCAAAGCCATGGGTCTGATCAGCACCACAAAAATGCATCTTGCCCGAGAGCACGGTGCGGTAGCCCGCGTGACGCAGGTGGTGGGCAAAGGTGAGCACCTCGGACGGCATCTCGGCCGCGTTGTCATATGCCCCGATGACCGACGGTAGCTTGCCGGACAAAAAGACGTAGCGCGAAGGCGCACACAAAGGGCTGTTGGTGTACGCCGACTCGAACACCACACCGGCAGCGGCCAGCGCGTCGATGGCGGGCGTCTTGCACACCGTGTTGCCATATGCCGCCAGTGCTGAGGGCGTCAGCTGGTCGGCCATGAGGATGAGGATGTTGGGTGGGCTCACGTTCAAACTACCGGTGTAGACACAACAGCAACATAAATTTGATTTATGTGATGAGTTCAGTTTAGGCAGGCTGTTTGACGTAGTGAAGGCCGTCATTTCTTATGCAGGTATAAATAGTGCTTATGAAAGACATGCGCCGACTCCCCCCTTTGCAAAGCCTGGTGTTCTTTGAGGCCGCGGTGCGGCATCTGAGCTTTACGGCGGCCGCCCGGGAGCTGGGCACCAGCCAGCCGGCGGTCAGCCAGCGCATCAGCTTGCTGGAGGACGACTTGGGCGCGCCCTTGTTCAAGCGGGAGCACCGTGGCGTCTCGCTCACCCCGGAAGGGCTGCAACTGGTCACGGCGGTGCGCGAGAGCCTGAGCTGCATCGGCGAGGTGGCGGCCAAAATCCGGGCGCGGCGCGAGCGCCAGGTGTTGACGGTGGCCACCGACTTCGGCTTTGCCACCTACTGGCTGATGCCGCGCCTGGCCACACTGCGCGAGCTGGTGCCGGAGCTGGATGTGCGCATCGTCACCAGCCAGAACCAATTTGACATTCGCGGCGAGCCGGTGGACATGGCCATTGCCTTTGGCGACGGGCATTGGCCCGGCTGCAGCGCGACACCCTTGATCCCCGAAATCGTGGTGCCGGTTTGCAGCCCCGCCTTCTTTGCGCGGCAGCACCTGAGCGGGCTGGCCACCGACATGCGCACGCTGCCGCTGCTGCACCTGGAGAGCGCCGAGCCCCAGCGCTGGCTGCAGTGGGACGGCTGGTTTGCAGCCCACGGCCTGCGCAGCGCAGGCACCGGGCACGACCTCACGCTCAACAACTACCCGCTGGTGATCCAGGCCGCCATGGCCGGGCAGGGCGTGGCGCTGGGCTGGGCCCCTTTGGTCGATGAACTGGTGCGCAGCGGGCAACTGGTGCCGGCAGTGGACAGCCCGCAGCGCACAGCGCGTGGCTACTTTCTGGTGGAGCCCAACACCCGCCGCAACAGCGAGGCATTGCACCGCTTCCGCCGCTGGATGGTGCAGGAATGCGCGCAAGCGCTGGCAGACAGCCCCTTCAGTGCCGCGGTACCTGCAACCGAAAATTCACAATCAGATCCCGACTTGGCCCGTGCAGCACCTTGAATCGCTGCGGGTCCGTTGTCAGGACCATGGGCCGCGCCGAAGGGTGCGACCGCAACCGGCAAGGCGCCGACCAAGGGTCGCATCCTGACCCAGCACATGGGCTTGCCGCCACGGGCTGGAGTGAAGGGGCCGTCGTCCGCTGAGTGGTCGCTCCGACGGAGCGGATCCCACAACGCCCCTTGGCTTATGACCCGTTACCTGAAATCGGCGGCCAGAGGATTGGCGGGAGCCAGGTGGTCGTTGCTGCCGGCGTCTTTCGGCAGCTGGGGCGCTACCGCCTGCTTGGCTTGGATTTTGGTATACGGAGATGCGCTTCCCCATCCCGTGGGGATTTCATTGGGGTTGTTGGTAATGACCAGAAAAAGCTGCGTTGCATTGGCGGTGATATAGCCTGGATACGCTCCGTCTGGATAGGTCATGCTCATCGTGTCGACTTCTCCGCCCAGAACATTGGCTTTGGGCCCCAATTGGATGGTCACATTGGGGGCATCGTTGATGGCGCCCAAGACGTTTTTGCAGGCAGGGTCGGAGTGGGCAAGCGTATTGGAATGGCTGCCGTTCAGTGAGGTGGCCGAAGCTTTTGCCAAGCTGAAAGTGCGGGTTTGAAAGTAGGTTTTGCCGTCGATCGCTTTATAGGAAAAACAGGCCGACTTCCAGGCGCCGACATACATATCGACGGGATCGTCAGAGCCACTACCACCACAGGCAACCAGGGCAGAAGTCCCCACCGACGCCAGGAAAATTTTGAACAAACGATTCACGAATGACCTCCTTGATGAAACTGAAACTAATTAACCGAAACAGATACAAATTGTAAGTCACGGTGCCAGGCCGACAATCCGACGATGTGCTCTCGATCCTTTTTCTGGCGTCGCTTCACTGCCATGGCCGCAGCATTCGCCGCCTTGTGCTCAGCGATCCCGGCCATGGCTGCGTCTGCCGACGCCGCGTCATGCCCACCCCAACCCGCACCCCCCAGCCGCGAGCTGATGCAAAGAGCCCAGCAGCAGGCCACCGACCGGGGGTTTCTCTGGCGCATCAGCCGCGATGGGCGCGATTCTTTTCTGTATGGAACGATCCACGCCGGGCGGCCGGAGTGGTTTGCGCTGGGGCCGAAGGCCGAGGCCTCGTTGTCTCGCACGGGTGCGCTGGCGCTGGAGATCAACGTGACCGATCCGGCGGTGGCGGAGGCGCTGCGTGGCGTGATGCAGGGGCCGGTGCGGTCGCTGCCGGCCGAGCTGATGCAGTCGCTGCGTTCGGCCTGGGCGTCCGAATGCCTGCCGGCGGCGGCCCTCGAGCAGGGGGCGGCTGAGTACCACGCCACCCTGCTGGCCGTGGCGCAGGCGCAGCGCCAGGGGCTGTTTCCGCTGTATGGCGCGGAGTCGGTGCTGCTGATGCACAGCCTGCGCGTCCAGCGCCCGGTGGTGGGGCTGGAGTCGGTGCAGACGCAGCTCTCGGCGCTGCTGGCACGCGACGACGAAGAGGCTGCCACCATGGTGCGCGAGATGCTGGCCGAACTGCGGCGCCCCGAGGCCGTGCGCGGCCTGGAGCGGCTGGCGCGGGCCTGGGCGAGCCGCGACCTGAAAGACCTGGAGGCCTACGCCGACTGGTGCGACTGTCTGAACACGCCGACCGACCGGGCGTTGTTTGCCCGCCTGGTGGACGGGCGCAACCCCGGCATGGCCGAGGCGATCGAGCGGCTGCACGCCGAGGTGAGCGTGTTCGCGGCCGTGGGTTCGTTGCACATGGTGGGGCCGCAGGGGTTGCCCGCCCTCTTGGAAGCCAGAGGATTCAAGGTTCGTCGCGTGTTCTGAGATGGACGGTTTGCGGACAGGAAGCGAAGGCTTGAGATATGTCATGAACTGCGCGGATTCCCCCACGGCGCAGCGGGCTTTCTTACACAATTCGTTACTTCCGGGCGACACCTGTCGTCCATTTGGGGACACTTTCCATGGCACATCTGAACTGGACGCCCGATCTTGAAACGGGCATCCGCGAAATCGACGGGCAGCACAAGCGCATCGTCGACTACATCAACCAGCTCTACGACGCCCGTGACCACCACGACCGCGAGGCCGTGGGCGCGGTGATCGACGAAATGGTGGACTACACGCTCTCGCACTTCGCGTTCGAAGAATCCTTGATGGCGGACGCAGGCTACATGTTCGCCGGCCCGCACAAGAAGGTGCACGATCTGTTCACGCGCAAGGTGGGCGAATACCGCATGCGCTTCGAGGCGGGTGAAGACGTGGCGTCCGATCTGCACGCCATGCTCTCGCGCTGGCTGTTCAACCACATCCGCAACGACGACCGCAGCTACGCCGATGCGGTGAAGGTCTACCTGAAGAACGTCAGCCACGGCGAGTCCGACATGAAGGCCCAGATCAAGGAAGAACTGATCCGTGAGCTGCAGCTGAAAAAGAAGCGCGGATTCTTCGCACGGCTGTTCGGCCAGGACTGAACGCTGAACCGGGCTGCCGCAGGGTGGTCAACTGGCCTGAAATGGCGCAAAATGCGCCAAACAGGAGTTTTGCCATGTCCTCCACCACCAGCCCGTTTGCGTCCGTGAAACTGCCCACCGCCCTGGTGCAGCAGGCCCGAGAAGCGGCCCAGCCGCAGCGCCGCTCGATTGCAGGCCAGATCGAATACTGGGCCACCCTGGGGCGCATTGCCGACGAAACCGGCCTCACCGTGCAGGAGGCGCGCGAGGCGATTGCGCTCTACGACGCCCGCCACCGCACCCCGGCAGACGAGTCCCTTGACGCCATTGAGGCGCGCTTCGTGGCCGCCGAATCCACCGGCCGCCTGGCCCAGGCGGTGCGCGACACCGTGCTGGCCAACCGCCAGAAGGCCACGCCCACCCGCCGCGCCGCCTGACGCCGCTGCCCCTTGGCCGCTCCGGTCTTTTATCTGCTGGCCGGCCCCAACGGCGCGGGCAAGTCCACGCTGTACCGCAGCGCGGTGGCGCAGGGCCTGATTCCCGCCAACGCCGAATTCGTCAACGCCGACCTGCACGAGGCGGGCCATCTGCAGCATGTGGCCGACGCCGCCGAGCGCTCGCGCCAGGCCCGCCAGTGGGCCGATGCGCGGCGGGTGCAGTGTCTGGCCGAAGGCCGCTCGTTCGCCAGCGAAACCGTGTTTTCCCATACCTCCAAGCTCGATCTGATGGCGGCGGCCCGGCGTGCCGGGTTCAGCGTGGTGCTGCTCGTGGTGTGTGTGGACGACCCGCAGCAGCTGCTCGGCCGGGTGAACCAGCGCGTGGAAGAGGGCGGCCACCCGGTGCCACCCGAGCGCATCCTGGCGCGTTACCCGCGTACCGTGCGGCACCTGAGCGTGGCGGTGCGGCGGGCCGATCTGGCGCTGCTCTACGACACCTCGTTGCCGCCCGACCAGGTGTTTCAGCCGCCGCGGCTGGTGGCGCGGTTGCGCGGCGGCGAGCTGGTGTGGCAGGCCGACCCGCTGCCGGCCTGGGCCCAGCGGGTGGTCTCACCCGAGCCCATGCGGTGAGCGGCCGGGAGCGCGGCTTCAGTCCGCGTAGTCCAGCGGCAGGGCGGTGGTGAACTTCAACTCTTCCATGGCGAAACTGCTGCTCACGTCCGAGAGTTCGACCGAGCGGATCAGGCGCTTGTAGACCGCGTCGTAGGCCGCGATGTCGGGCACCACCACGCGCAGCAGGTAGTCCACGTCGCCACTCATGCGGTAGAACTCGACGATCTCGGGGATGTCGCGCACGGTGTCGCGAAAACCCTCGAACCAGGCCTGGCTGTGCTGGTTGGTGCGCACCCCCACGAACACCGTCACGCCCAGGTTGATCTTGCGCGGGTCTACCAGGGCCACGTGGCGGGTGATGAAACCGTGCTCGCGCAGGCGCTGAATGCGCCGCCAGCAGGGCGTGGACGAGAGGTTCACCGCCTGCGCCAGATCGGCCAGCGGCGTTTCCGCATCGCGTTGCAGGATCTCAAGAATCTGCCGATCAATCGCATCCAGTTTCTTTTTCATGTCAATTCATAGAAATTATTTCTACATTAGGCCATTTTTTGAGCTGAAAAGGCAAGCCGGTTCTGCGCCCGCCCACGCACACTCCCTGCATTCGCAACACGCTTTGGAGCACGCATGAAAACCATTGGCCTGATCGGCGGCATGAGCTGGGAGTCCACCACCCTCTATTACCAGTTGATCAACCGCGAGGTGGCCCGGCGCCTGGGTGGCCTCAGCAGTGCCCGCCTCAACCTGGTGAGCCTGGACTTCCAGGACATCGCGCAACGGCAGCGCGCCGGTGACTGGCCGGGCATGGCGGACATCCTGCGCCAGGCGGCGCGGCGCCTGCAGGAGACCGGCGCCCAGTGCCTGCTGATCGGCACCAACACCATGCACAAGCTGGCGCCAGAGGTCCAGGCGGCGTCCGACGTGCCCTTGCTGCACATCGCCGACGTGACCGCCGACGCCATCCTGGCACAGGGGCTGGACGCGGTCGGCCTCTTGGGCACGCGCTTCACCATGGAACAGGACTTCTACGTGGAGCGGCTGGCCTCGCGCGGCATCCGCTGCGTCATCCCCGACGAGGCCGAGCGCATCGAGATCCACCGCATCATCTTCGAAGAGCTGTGCCAGGGCCAGCTGCCACCCGCATCGCGCGTCTGGCTCTCGGCCTGCATCGCGTCGCTCAAGGCACGTGGTGCCCAGGGCGTGGTGCTGGGCTGCACCGAACTGCCGCTGATCGTGGGGCCGGAAGACAGTTGCCTGCCCACCTTCGACACCACCGCGCTGCACGCCATGGCGGCCGTGAACTTCGCCCTGGCCGACTGAGCGGCTTCGAGGAGCGCACCGACATGTGTCAACTGCTGGGCATGAGCTGCAAGACCACCGCGTCCATCCGGTTTTCGTTCGCCGGCTTTGCCCAGCGCGGGGGCCGCGCCGCCGACCATGTGGATGGCTGGGGTAGAACGGGTTCTTCGCCCCCAACGTGAGACGCGCGCTCAGTACGTGTCTGCGGTCTCAGGCCGGCAAGGTGTGCAGGGGTATGTCGCGGGCAGCGGCGAGCTGGTTGAGTTGCTGGCGCGTCTGGCCGGCCAGGAAGCGGGCGATGGCGGTGTGCACCTCGGGCCGGAACATCGTGCGCACATCGGCCATGGCCACGCCCGCGGCGGTGCAGAGGGACGCGGCGAAGTGCGGCTCCAGCGCGGCCACGGCCACGCGGCCGTCCTGGCAAGGGTAGACGCGGTAGCCCGCATGGGCACCGCCCACCGAGCCGCTGGGCAGGGTCAGGCCCCAGTCGCGGGGCAGGGCGAGCCAGGCGGCGGCGTCGGACAGCGCGACCTCCTGGAACGAACCCTGGCCACGGGTCTTTTGCGCCAGCACGGCCTTCAGGGCCGCCTCGCTGGCCATGAGCGCGCCGCCCATGTCGGCGAACAGCGTGGCCGGCAGCTCCAGCCCGGTCACCAGGCCGGCATCGGCCAGATACGTCAGGTCGTGCCCCGGCTCTTCGGCGCGCGCGCCGGGCGCTCCCACGATGGCCATGACCGAGAGCTGCGGGTAGGCCTTGTGCAGCGCCTTCCAGGAGAGGCCCAGCTTGGCCAGCGCCGAGGGGCGGAACGAGGTCAGCAGCAGGTCGGTGCGGGCCAGCTCTTTGTGCAGCCGGGTCTGGCCCTTGTCCGTCTTCAGGTCGATGCTCAGGACCCGGATGCCCGCGTGCAGCGTGGCGTAGGCGGTCGGGTTGTACTGGCCCATCGGGTCGCCGCTGGTGCCCGCGGGCGCGCCCTTGGGGCCGGGCGGTTCGGCCTTGAGGCAGGTCGCACCCATGGCCTTGAGGCGCATGAGCGCGGCCGGGCCGGGCAGGTTGAGCGCCAGGCTGAGCACGCGCACGCCGCGCAGCGGCTTGAGGGGTTTGATCGGGGTGGAGGCGGGTGAGGACATGGCGTTACCGGTTGACGTATACGTCAATGTACCGCCTGGTCAGGTCGCCTCGAAGCGCGAGCGCGACAACGCTGCGACGAAATCCCGGTGTCAACGCAAACGCCACCTCCGGCGCGACGTGACTTCACCCAGGATGCGGTGGAATCGGCTTTGCCGGGCCACTCGCATCGCCCCCTTGAGGGGGTGACGCGCCGCAGGCGCGGCGCGGGGGTGGGTCATCTACTCCCCGAAATTCAGCGGCAGGCCGACGTAGTTCTCGGCGATGGTTTTCAGACCTGCTTCCGAGTGCATCAGGTAGTCCAGTTCGGCCTGCTGCAGCTTGCCGTTGATGGCGCCTTCGTTGTCGAAGTTGTGCATGATCGACGTGAACCACCACGAGAAGCGCTCGGCGCGCCAGATGCGTTTGAGGCAGCGCTCGGAGTAGCTGTCAATGCCAGCCTCGGTCTTGTCCTGGTAGAACTCGATGAGGGCGTTCGAGAGGTACTTCACGTCGGTGGCGGCCAGGTTCAGGCCCTTGGCACCGGTGGGCGGCACGATGTGGCCCGCGTCCCCCGCCAGGAACATGCGGCCAAAGCGCAGCGGCTCGGTGACGAAGCTGCGCAGCGGCGCGATGCTCTTTTCCAGGCTAGCACCGGTGACCAGGTTGTCGGCGGCTTCGGGGTCCAGGCGCAGCTTGAGTTCGGCCCAGAAGGCGTCGTCGCTCCATTGCTCGATCTTGTCGGTCAGCGGCACCTGCAGGTAGTAGCGGCTGCGCGTGTGGCTGCGCTGCGAGCACAGCGCAAAACCCCGCGGGTGGTTCACGTAGATCAGCTCGTGGTGCACCGGCGGCGTGTCCGAGAGCAGGCCGAGCCAGCCGAAGGGGTAGACCTTCTCGAACTCCTTGATGGCCGAGCGCGGCGCGCTGGCGCGGCACACGCCGTGGAAGCCGTCGCAGCCGGCGATGAAGTCGCAGTCAATGGTGTGGGTCTGGCCGTCTTTCTCGTAGGTGACGTGCGGCTTGGTGGTGTCGAAATCGTGCACCTGCACGTTGGCCGCTTCGTACACCGTGGGCAGGCCGGCGGCCGCGCGCGCGTCCATCAGGTCGCGGGTCACTTCGGTCTGGCCGTAGACCATCACCGTCTTGCCGCCGGTGAGTTTTTCCAGGTCGATGCGGTGGCGCACGCCGTTGAACAGCATGTCGAACCCGCTGTGCACCAGGCCTTCGGCATGCATGCGCTGGCCCACGCCCGCTTCGTCCATCAGGT
>Ga0209343_10000473_pt1 | contig 56666 bp, 52 predicted proteins | sample RifCSPlowO2_02_FD_184026 | JGI IMG/M metagenome (GOLD analysis project Ga0209343, IMG submission 184026) | Groundwater microbial communities from Rifle, Colorado - Rifle CSP2_plank lowO2_0.2 (SPAdes) (version 2) | ecosystem: Environmental > Aquatic > Deep subsurface > Groundwater | place...
GTGATTATAGTAATAATAAGTGCTGCAAATTGGGCATTTTAAGAGTTTAGTAATGCTTGTCCCACAACAATCATAGTAGCTTTTCATTTCAATAACTGTTAGAAGCTTAAGAATTTTTTCCTCACTGCTAAACTCTTGAGGAATATTCTTGCAAATTTCGCAATCTGCAATATTTGCTTCTTTTGGCATACGGGTCCCCATTATTGCTTAAATATCCTGCCTTTAACGCTATAAGTTACATCAACTATTTTACCAATGGCATCTAGGTGGTAGTTTGTTTCTGATGACTCTCTCGTAGGTGCGAATAGATCTGCCTTTAACGCACGTGAGAGTAATGCGCCTATTGAGCCCTCGTTTCTTCCAGTAGAACATGCTACTAGTATTATTGTTGGTTTACTGATAAAGTGGCCTTGTAACTGCGAAATTTCTTCTTCATCTGTGAGGTCTATTCTTCCTTCTTCTTTATCCATACCAAGTAATATTGAATCTGCTTCGCCATGTCCACCGATTATTAACGTATCTATTTTACCATATTTCTTTTCAATTGAGCTAATTTTTGAATAAAATTCATGCTCGTTTTCAGCTTCAGCTATCAATAGTTTATAATATTTTGTAAGCGCTTCTAATTTTGTTCCTTCACTATAAAATGCACCGTTGTGATCATTCTTATTAAAAACAACCAATAGTACTGGCTTTTTGTTTGCTGTTGAGCCTAAATTCTGGTGCACTTCATCCAATGTTTTTACAGTGTATCTTGCAAAGTACTCTAACCCTAGCGCGTTATGAAGCTCTTTAGCTTTTATATCACCAATGTTTGTACCTCCATAATAAAAGTTTAAGACAAATGCAGGATTTTCGTATTCTGCTTCGGTAGATTTTGCAAACTCCTTTGCTTTTTCATAATCCGCTGGCAATGATAAGATACTTTCAATATTGCTATTCAAGAATAGAGAGTTAAGCGCAAATGTTTGCCCAGTTTGTGTTCCTAAACCGCCAGCAAAGTTAAGTGTTTCAACTGTTTTGGCTGCAAACTCCTCATTCAGTATAGTTGGATTAAAATTAATATTCCTTAATATTTTTTCAAAAAACCATATAACCGTATCAGGGTTTAAGGAAGATTTTGAGAATACACTATCTACAGTTTCAAATAATTTGGTGGCAAAATCTTCAGTAAGCATCTCTGGTTTAAAATTTACATTGCTAACCGCTGCGTTTAAGTACCATAATGGTGGTTTGATAGCAACCGTTGCTTTCTTTTGTTTTTCAAATACAAGATTAACAATACTGCAGAGCCTATTAGAAAATTCCTTATTGATTGCGTTCACAAAATTTGGGCCTTTAATGACAGAATATAAAAACCCTAAAGAATCCTTTTCTTTTTGTACGTTCTTCTCAAAAATCGTATTGACAGCGTCATATAATTTCCCAGCAAAATCTTCATTAAGCATTTCTTGAGTAAGGTTCGGATTTTTTGCAGCATTACTCAACACTAAAAGTACTTCAGCGTCTAAATTTCCAGCGATTCCACTTATGAATTTGAATAAGCTTGCAAGTTTATCGACAAAGGTAGCATTAATTGTTTCAGATTCAAAGTTTTTGTTTTCCAACACTGCGGCCAAAAATTCAAATGCATAATCTGCTTTTTTATCAATCTTTTCAACTATTGGTTTGATTATATCAAGCATTTCTGGCTTGAAGTTTTGCTGTTCTAAAAGTAAGTTTAAGAATGATAATGAAACGCCTGCGTTTCTGTTTGTTTTTTCAATAATAAAATTCACAATGCCTAGCATTTCAAAATTGAAGTTTTTATTTCCTACAATTCTACGGGTGTACGCTAACGTTTCGTCAGTTTGATCTCCAGTAGAACTAAAAACAAGATTAATTGTATCACATACCTTCTTTGCATATTCCTTGGTTAGCATTTCCTGCTTAAAATTAGGGTTTCTTGCTAGTTCTGGCAATATATAAAAAGCACGGAATTTTTCTTCTCCAAGTGTTGTTAGGGTAAATTTAGTTACATTACAAACAGCATCTACAAACTGTTGGTTTATTACATCAATTTTTGTATTTGGATTTTCAAGGATTGCACCAAACAACCAAAGTGTGTTTATTATATCTTTACCAGATTTTTCAGCAAGCATTTGAAGATTATTGACAGTTGCTGGTTTTATCTCTGGATTTTTAATAATTCGCTCTATGAACCAGAAAGGTGATCTGGTTTCATGCTGCGAATTTTCAACAATAATCTTGACTAAGTTACATAGTTTATCTGATAATTCCCCTATAAACATATCTGGTGTAAAATTTTTGTTTGCAGCTAGAATCCCTAAGTAATACAAAATTGTTCCAGCATCGCGTTCTCCGGCCTTTGTAAAAACAAGATTTACATTGCTGCATAACTTTTCAGCAAATTCTTCGCTAAATGTTTCCTGCTTAAAATTCGGATTTTTAAGCACAGATCCCATATGCAATAGCGCATCTTTAGCACGATTTCCCGATTTCTCAAAGGCAAAATTAACAACCTTGTATAGCCTATCTGTGAATTCCTTGCCTAATAGTTCAGGTTTAAAATTTCTATTTTTAATAACCATTGTTAAAAGCCATAATGACCATACATCCTCAGTGCTCTTTTCAGCTATAAGTTTTATTGTTTCCAATAACTCAGGCTTAAAGTTTGAATTTTTAAGTGTGGAGTCAATATAGTTTAAGGAGTAGGATATGTAATCTTCATTCTTATTCTTTTTAGCATTGTCTATTAACATCTTCATAGCAGCTAATAGCCCAGGCTTAAAATTCTTGTTTTTTAGAATGCTGTTTAAATACAATAGGGCATATCTTTGTGTAGTGATAGCGTTAACTATTTCTGATAAGCTCCCGGTAAATTCTGCATTAATTATGTCTACCTTAAAACCTGGGTTTTCTAATAATGAATTGAAGCAAGGAAGAATATCTCTTGCAGTTTTTTCATTACTATTCACTATTAAATTGAAATTTTCAGACAATGTATTGGCAACCTGTACGTTAAGCATGTCTACAGTGAAATTAGGGTTTTTTAGTAACGCACCAACATTCCATAGTGCATAATCTAATAATCTATCAGTTTTTTCAATAACAGCTTTGATAGGTTCGATCATTTCTTTTCTAAATTTTGTGCTATTGCTAATCTGCGCAAGTTGGCCTAAGGCATAAATAACGCCATCCGGGTCTTTTTCAACAATGCCATTTATGGTTTCAAGCAGCCCAGAGTCGAAATTACTGCTTTCTATAACCTTTGCCATGTCATATGCAGCCTGATCTGTCCTTCCCTGCCCCTTCTCAACAACCAGATTAAGTATATCTAGTATTTCTGGCTTAAAATTGTTGTTCTTTAGTATTTTTTCAAAGGATTCCAAAATATAGAGTGCAGGGTATTGTGTTTGCTGTGTAGCCTTTTCAATGATTTTCTTAATTGTTTGAAGTGTTTCTGGTTTAAAATTATGGTTTTCGCATAAAGATTTGAAACAGCTTAATGAATAATCTGCCCTATTCTTAATTGCTTCTTTTAAACACCATAATCCTTCCAGAATTTTTTTATCTGATTTTTCTATTATAACAGAAACGTCATCTAGCATCTCTACCTTAAAATTCGGATGTAACATGGCTGAGTTAAAATGGGATAAAGCAAGCTCAGCGTCTTTCCCAGCCTTTTGTGATATAGCGCTGACTATCGCGCATAACTTGGTTATGAATTCTTCATTTAGCGCTTCTGGCTTAAAATTCTTGTTTTGGAGAGCAACACTTAAAAACCATATTGCGTGTTCGGGTTGTTCGCTTTTTTCCGCAAGCATTTTTATGAAATCAAGTGTGCTCAACTTAAAATTAGGATTTTTTATGATCTGGTTCATCTGGTTCAGAGAATACATAGCCCTTTGTCCGCTTTTCTCAGCAACTGTTTCTATGATCTCAATAAGCGTTGCTTTTTGCTTTGCATTCGGTGCCTTTGCAGCGATTGCATTAAGCATGTTCTTTGCGACTGCTTTGTATAAAGGCTGTAAATTCTTAACTAGTTCGTCATCAGGTGGCATAGTATCAAACTACAAACGCAGGGCTTAAGATCTCACAGTCTTAAACGCTTCCTCAATTTTTTTCAATACATCTGGATTTAGTTTATCCTTGCTATATGATCTTGCACCATCTAAGAACGCTCTTACCTCGCTTCGCGCGCTGCTGTCAAATTCTCCTTTTTTTAGCCAGATATTAATTAGCGATTCCATTGCAGCATCATCCTTCACTATTTTTTCATTGTACTCTCTTTTACCCTTGATTTTCCTGACTGCGTACATTGCCTTTTTTGGATCTTTGAAATCTGCTGTTGCTTGTGCATATTCATCAACCTGCTGTGCTGGTGCAGCGCTTGTTGCTGGGGCAGATGCCTTATCTTTGGGCCCAGTACTAACAACACCTAGCGTTTCATTAATCTTCGCTAATATTTCAGGGCTAATTTTATCTTTATCATACGCCCTAACAGTATCTAACCAAGCTTTTATGTCTTCTAATATTCTTGTGCTATATCCAACACTTGCCCCTTTTTGTAGAATTGCTATTAGCAACATCATTGTCTTTGGATCTGTTTTAAGTAGATTCTTATCAATTTTACCCCAAGCCGTTCCAGCTTCTTCAGGGCTTCTTAGCATCCAACTGCATTTCAAATAGTCCAAAATTTTCATTGTTTGCTGTATTCCAGGATGTTGGGTTTGGAACTTTATTTTTTCAAGAACCTTATAAGATGCGTCTACGACTGCATCATCCTGGTCTGTTTGTAATATCATTAATAAGGCATTTACAATATTTGGGTCATCTGCAATATCCTTGACATAACTGTAAAGAACTTCGCACGCCTGTATTCTTACGTTTGGATCTTGATTTTGAAGTTTTACTAAAGCCTGGTCTATAGGATCTCCAGCTTCTTTTGATTTTTGTTTTATTGCGTCACTTGTTGTTTTCGCATAGATGGTATCAAGTGCGGAGTTTGCATATTCTACTACTGTTTGATTTTGATCATTTAGCAAACCAATGAGCGTATCTACTACCATTTCATCGTTTTCAACACCCTGTATCCATTTAAGCTCTTCGATACCATCACATCTTTTATTTGGATCCTCATCCATCATTAATGCAAGCGCTTTTTCCATTGGCGAAGCCTCTGGGATATATTGTTCCAATGCCTTTCTGGGTTCTTCTGCAGTTTCAAGAAGATATTGCTTTAGTTCAGAAAGATCATTCGTGGTTAATTGGTCCACTGGTTTGGCAGGGTATCCCATTCCCCAAAAGCCACCATCTAAATTTGCTCTAAAAGCTGGATTTAAGTTTTCAATTCTAAATTTAAAGCTGCCTGCCTTATCTTTATATGTTCCTTCGACAAAAAAGGTGAAGCTTATTGGGTTTTCAGTATCTGCAAACCGAAGACTATCAGCAACTTCAGCTGGGTTTTTATAATCTACTTTTGTTATCTTTAATTCTACATTATTCGCCTTGCAATAATCAGTCCACTTAGAAGCTGGGAAATGTTTACTCACCATTAATTCTACGTACTGCTTGAGTATATCACGGAATTTTTCCTGTGTTGGTTTTAATGGGTCTTCACCTTTACCCTCCTCTAAAACCTTGTGAGTACCTGGTGATGCATAATGGAAATTCCATTGGGTTTGACCAGGGATCTGATAAAAAGCTATTCTCATTGGATATAAATATTTGCCTCCGTCAGGTTTAGTTACAATAGTTTCTCCGTAATAATAAACATGTTGGTACTCTACAACGCTATTATCCACGCGCTCAGTTCCAATCTCCAAGTCTTTTTTTGTCTGTTTTACCTCTATTATTTTTTCTCTTGGATAGCTATCAACCCAAAATTGTCTCATTTTCTTTTCTACTTGTTCCCATGTTGGATAATTCTCAGCCATTTTAATCCCTCCAAATTAGAAATTAGATATATCGTTAATCAATCTGCTATGATAAGTGTAATAACAATTATAAATTTATTCATAGAAGCCTTTATCATCAAAAAGGGTGATCTTATGGCAAGTGTTAGTTTTGAAGAAGATATTGAAAAGACAAAAACATATGGTGAGCGTGTTAAGCGTTTACATATTCTTGTAGATGGTAAGGAATTGCATTGGTGGGGCAGAAATGATTTGGCAGATATGCAACAACATGAAGAGAAAATGGCTCAAAACGTAAAGCGTTTATTCTCTGGTATGAGAAAGCTTACAGATGAAGAGAGAGATGCTATAGCTCAGGAAGTAATTGGAAAGATAAAATCTTGTAAAGTATAATTTGAGGTGTTTTATATGGGATGCGCAAAATGTAATTCAGGTTTTACGAGCACTACAACGAGCTGCTCTAAATGCAAGGCAAGTTATACATTATGCAATAATTGCAAGGGTTTTTGGAAAAGCTATAAATGCCCAGGTTGTGGTACACTATTCGCAAATTGGTCTGGGTTGTAGAGATAAGAGGTCGATTAAATGGGATTCTTAGATGATATAGGCAAAAGTGTTTTAGGTGGAGTTCAAAGTCAAGCAAAGAGCAGCACAGAACAGGCAGCGCGAGGCGCAACTAAAACTGCATTATCAAAAGATACTTATGCGGGATTGAATACAAAATCATTTGCAGACAAAACAAGATTTTTCAAAAAAGAAAACGGCGATTATGAAGTTTATTTTGAGGTCAAGCAAATTGGCATTGTTTCGGGAAGCGTAGTTAAAGAGCTGTTAGCAAGGCCAAAGGATATTGCAGAGGCTAAGGCAATGGAGCTTTTTGCAAGAATGAAATCTGAATTTACAAATCAAGCAGTTAACAAGGCAGTTGCTCAAAAGTTTCTTGTTGAGATTAAACATCCTGGCTAATTGAACATTTTGTGGTCCACTGCTCATTGCTCATAGCAATTATATTTATGTCCCTTCTATTTTTTCTTCTTGGTATTTTTCTTGGCATCATGTCGGGTTTAATTCCAGGTTTGCATTCTAATACGATTATTTCTATCTTTTCTTCGTTTGGTTTAGAAAGCGAACAGCTTGCATTTCTTATAATTGCTTTGTTTCCAGTGCATCTGATAATTTCTTTTATTCCATCTATATTCTTTGGAATTCCAGAACAGCAAACTGTTATTAGCATACTGCCTGGTCAGCGTCTTGTTCTTGATGGAAAAGGATTAGTTGCATTAAAGGTTGTTTTGCTAGCTTCGCTGCTTGCAGCCCTGATTTCGATTGCGTTATTTTATCCATCACTTTCTTTTTTTCAGTTTGTATATGCTACTATTAGACCATATGTAGGGTACATCCTAGTTATCTTTTCTTTAATTTTTCTTCTACGCACTAAAAATCCTGCACTTTCAGTTTTTATTTTCTTGCTTGCTGGGATGCTAGGATTTTATTCGCTAAATACAAAAATGCAGGACTCGTTCTTGCCTTTATTCTCAGGTATGTTTGCAATGGCTGCGATTTTAAATTATCAAAAATCAAAAATTCCAAGACAAAAGGATGAAAAAATAGAGCCAGATTCTAATTTATTAAAATTCATATTCTTGGGAACAATCGCAGGTATGTTTGCAGACCTGCTTCCCGGTATAAGCTCGCCTTCACAGGTTGCAATTTTTATTTCAATTTTTTTACCTGTAAATACAATAAGTTATCTAGCAACCATTTCTTCTATCTCAATGAGTAGTGCAATCTTTTCATTTGCAACTGTTGCAAGTATAAATAAATCTCGCGTTGGCGCAACAGCCTCGCTTGATAAGATCTTTAATATTGAACAGAATTTAACATTAATCCTAGTTTTATTTTTAATAGCAATTGCGATTGCTGTTGCTATTGTTTATTTATCAAGAAAATTAATTGCAAAACTAGCGAATATTGATTTTTCAAAATTTAATATCCTGCTTGCGCTTTATTTATTTATAATTATTGCTGTGCTTGATGGGGTAATTGGAATAATTATTTTCGCTTTAGCAAGCGCTTTAGGATTTTTGACAATCAAAATTGGCGTTGAAAGAACTAATCTGATGGGCGCGGTGATTGTACCGACAATATTGCTGGTTTTCAAGATTTTTCTAATCTAAATCCTCAGTAACTCGCAATATTCCTTAAATCTCCTTTCTATTTCGCTATTCGTGGCATTTGCCAATCTATTTACTGAAAAATCTTCTACTGCAAGCGAACCCATAACGTTTGCATATGCCATTGCTATCTTTAAGCCATGAGCAGTGAGCAGTGAGCCATGAGCCAAATTTTTAGCTAACGATCCAAGAAATCCACCTGCAAATGCATCACCAGCGCCAGTTGGATCAACAATTACTTCTAATGGAAATGCTGGAAATGGAATAACTTTGTTTTCGTAAAATAAAATACTACCATGCTCGCCTTTCTTTAGAATAACAATTTTTGGGCCAAAGGAATGAATCTTGCGACCGCATTTAATTAGGTTCGCTTCTTCTGTGAGCATTCTAGCCTCTACATCATTGAGAACAACGCCATCAACAGCAGCAATCGTTTTAAGTAATGCATCTCGCTCGCTCTTTATATAAAATTCAATAGTATCCATAAATGCAAGTTTTTTATTTTTCGCTTGCTTAAGTACGCTTAGTTGCTTTTCAGGTGGCATTGTTGCTAGATAAATAAACTCGCTTTGTTGCGCAGCTTCTGGTAAAACTGGTTCGAAATCAGCGAGCACATTTAATTCTGTTTTATTCGCATGGCGATGATAAAGATCAAACGAAAAAGTAGAATCAAAGAAGAATGTTTTTCCTTCTTTTTTTTGCACGCCGGTCAGATTTGCTTTTTTTGCAAGCAATTGCCAATACTCATCTGGGAAATCACTGCCAACAACGCTGCAAACATGCACTGGCGCAAAAAAGCTCGCAGCTATTGAAAAAAAACTAGCTGCACCACCCAGTACGCGTTCAACTGTTTTAAATGGCGTGCGCGTCGTATCCAATGCTATTGATCCTGCACATGTAATAGAAGTCATAGTAATAAAGATAGAAGAATTGGTTTATAAATGATTTATCGGAATTTAAATTATGTCAATCCTAATAAAATCCGCAACAGTTATAACACAAAATGCAAATCGAGAGATAATTAATGATTGTGATATTTTAATTGAAGGCAGTAGGCTGGAAGCGATAGGTAGGAGGCTACAAGCTAAAGGCCAATGGCCAAAAGCAGATGTTATTATAGACGCCCATGGTAAAATTGTATTACCAGGCCTCATAAATGCGCACACGCACATTGCAATGACCTTGTTTCGTGGATATGGCGATGGCCTGCCACTCCAGCGTTGGCTTCAAGAAAAAATATGGCCAGCTGAAGCCAAGCTAAAACCAGAGCAGGTTTATCATGGCACACTTTTAGGCTCATGCGAAATGATTCGCTCTGGGATCACTAGTTTCCTTGACATGTATATAACAGGTGTTGATGAAATAGCTAAAGCTTGCGAGGAAACTGGCATTCGTGCAAGCTTGAGCGATGCAGTAATTAATATCCCTGGGCATGATATTAATCGAGCTTCTTCTTTTGCAAAAAAATGGAAGAATAAAAGCACGTTTGTGACTCCGCATATCTCAGCTCATTCTATTTACGCGTGCACAGAAGAAATGCTTATTAAAGGGAAAGAACTTGCAGATAAAGAAAAATTAAAATTTCATATTCATTTAAGCGAAACTCGAAAAGAAATATTTGATTGTTTAAATAAAACCAAGAAATATCCAATCGAATACTTGGATTCGCTCGGCTTGTTGGATGAAAACACAATCTTAGCACATGCAAGTTGGGTAACAAAAAGAGAGATTGCGCTAGCTGGAAAAAAGAAAGCAACAATCGTTAACTGTCCGATTTCTAACCTTAAGCTTGCAACTGGTGGTATTTGCCCAGTTCGTGAATATTATCAACAAGGGGCAAATGTTTGCATTGGAACAGATGGCCCAGCAAGCAATAATTCATTAAACATGTTCGAAAGCATTAAGTTAAGCGCTTTATTACAAAAGCACCATTATTGGAAAGCCGATGTTTTACCTACACAGGCGTTTTTGGACTTCGCAACAATTAACGGAGCGAAAGCGCTTGGCATAAATGCTGGCTCGTTAGAGAAAGGAAAACTAGCGGATGTTGTTTTACTTGATGCAAATGCAGTAAATCTAAATCCAAAACATGATTTAGTTTCAAATATTGTTTATGCTGCTTCACCTGCGAATGTAACTGACGTAATAATTAATGGGAAAATTATTATGCGAGATAAGAAAATTTTGACTGTTAATGGGGAGAAAATAATCGAAAAGATAAACAAAATAAGATTCTGATTTTATTCTTATTCCCTTCTTTCTAACATCCTCAAGGCTTTATCAAGCACCTGTATTGCATCTCCACTACTATCATCAACATCCCTTTTACTTTCTGCTTCAATTGCCCTGGTTAGTTCCTCTTTCATTTTAGGAATTACGACTCCATCCTTGACAGCTTCTTTTAATGCAAAAGCAGCGTTAAATCTTGTAAATTCATCTCCTTGCTGTAATGCGTTTATAAGAATACCGAATGCGTTGTCTCTTGTTTTTTCATTTTTTAATGCTCCAACTAGTGCCTCACCAATGTTTAATTTATCATATTTGCGCAGATCACCTTCTGGCGTTTTTTCAACTGAATGGTCATGCAATAAACTATCAAGTATGTCTAATATTGGAGATATATCTATACCTTCGCCTGCAACATCTCCAAGTTCTCTTACACCCCAGCCTCTAGCCTCTCTATTCGGATGCCTCACTAACCTTTCAACATCAGTCCATTTACCATTTTTTGCATAATGCCATATTAAAGGCCAGGCTGCTTCTGGACATTTTTCTAATGCAGCCTCGATATCTTTTACAAATTGAGAAACATCTTCTTTCACTGCAAAATTAGCTATTGCGCGTGCAGCATTACTTGCTACAATATTATCCTCATCAGAAAGTGTTCTTACAAGTGCAGGTATTGCTTTTTTAATTCGCTCGCCTTTTTTTCCTTGTTCTGTTTTTTTCATGAGTTCCCAGGCACCTCCAAATCGAGTATCCTTATCTGGGCTCTGCAAATCTTTTATTAGTGGATCAATTTCAGGATCAGGTTTTTCTTCTTGTTTTGGTGCTTTAGCACTTATAGAACTTTTTGGGCCTTCAGTCATTGGTGCAGCGCATGCGGCAAAAGGAGAAACAGCTAATACAATTCGTATTCCTAAATTCGCTAGAGGATTAGAAGTTCTTGGCCTTGGTCTTAGATCGTTTATTCTAAGGTTTTTCATTATAGTACTACCCAGCAAAAGTATTTAAATATTCGTTTTTGGTCATTTTTTATAACATATTACAGAATTAATTAGCTTAGGATAACATTTTAAATCTAATTATCGAAACGTTTCGCATAGCATTAATAAAAGAGGTGCATTTATGCGGAGAATATATCTATTAGTTATCCTAATGGCATTGTTTATTGCAGGTTGTTTTCACGAACCAAAGGTAAAGGATTGTGGTACAGATGAAGTGTGTTTCCAAGAGGCCGCCAAAACATGTGGCCCTGCAAAATTTAAAAAGACACAGGAATCTGGTACAATGGAATTTTTATTAAAAGGATTTGAAGGAGATAAATGTGTTCTGAACATGAAGGTTGTTGATTCACCAGTGGCTTTACTAAAAGATAAGGAAATGAATTGTAAAATCCCAGTTGAAGAAGCAGCTAGGCTTAGTAAAGGCTCAGCAATGGACACTAGTACTATCATGGGATGGTGTAGCGGTTCTTTAATAGATTTACTGAAGAGTTTAGGAGCTGTTAGTTAATAAAATTGAGGTGATGTAAAGTGAAAAAAATATTATTAATTGCCCTGGTCTTGGCACTGTTTATTGCAGGCTGTTTCCACGAACCAAAGGTAAAGGATTGCGGTACAGATGATGCATGCTTTAAAGAAGCAATGAAAACCTGCACACCAGCAACAGCAAAGAAAACAGATAAAGGAACTTCTGTTGAAGGTTTGGTAAAAGGTTGGGAAGGAGACAAATGTGCTATAAATATGAAAATACTTGACGCACCGATTCCAATATTAAAGGATAAGGAGATGAACTGCAAGGTTCCAAAGGCAGATTTGGAAGCGTTTTCCTCTGGTAGTTCTGACCTAGGTAGCCAAAAAGCTTTAGAGATGTGCAGTGGTTCTCTGATAGATCTTATGAAGAGCTTTGGAGCAGCTGCTCAACCTAAGTAAATTCTTTTTTTCTTTTATTTTTCTTATTTTTCTATTTTTAGTGCCTCATTATTTTCGTCTAGTTTCTTCTGAACTGCAGCCCAGTTTTTAGCAGATATAAAACTATCTAAATATACCTTACCCCATTCTGCACTTTTGTCATTGTACACTTTTAGAAATTCTGTTGGGGCAATAGGATAAATTGCTGCAATCAATGCTGCAAATGTGATTCTAACTATCTGAATCCATATCCAGTGTGATTCTATTACACCCCATATCTGGCCCACATACTCACTAGCATTACCTGCTGATTGTTTTTCTTGTTTCTTGGGGCAATAGGTTCGCTTAAACTCATTCGTAAATCCTTTAATATCATCGCTTATCTTCCCTTTCTCCATATTTGCTAGTACTCTACTTATCCAGATGTGTCTAAATGCGATGTATTCAATAATAAATGCAATAACAGTTCCTACCAGCATTGATATTGCTGCGGTAGTTGGGTTAATTGTCGTGCTGTTTGTCTCTACTATCTTCTCAACATTGTATAGAAATATAGCTGTTGAAACAGAATCGATAAGTGCAAAGCTAGCATTGTATGTAGACATATTAGGTTGCAGGTCTCCTAGTATGCTAAATTTTTCCATTCCTTCTTTTTTTCGGTGTTGGAAATATCTGTATCCTGTTTTTATTAGAAACGGATGTACGTAAGCTAAACCATATCCTAATGCATCGACATCAAACAGTGCCTTGGTTAATCCTTTTCCAAGGAATGCAATACCTATCGCATATGTATACTGTATTGCTAGCTCTGTTACCTTGCTAGTTTTTGGATATTTTTTCTTAGCTTTTTCTCTGTCTTTTTCTAAAGATTCTATCCCAAGGTCCCATATTTTGTTTACAACTCTGTACTTTGCTGTAACTAAGATAGCATACCAATACTCTTTATTTATCGAGATGAAAAAATACCATTCATCCATATTTTCTCATTAACCCGAATTGCATGCTATTTTTGAAATCCTCAAGCAAATCCCTTAATCGTTGCATTGTTTTTAGCATTTCTCTGCTTTTTGTTCGTTCTCCATGTCTCTCAGCATATTCTTTCTTGTCAGTAGCCTCTTTCTTTCGCTTGTCTTTCATTTCCTCGCGTTTTCCTTTGTCGAATTCCTCTTTGCTGCTTTTGAATCTCTGCATAAGCTCGAGTTCTTCTAGTAAGCGCAGCAAGCGTGGTTTGCCTAATGGCTTTGGCAGCATCGGTCTCCAGTTCTTTATCTGTAGTTTCATGTTTTTCACCTCTTTATACCCATATTCATCCAGAACTAGCACTGCTAATAGCTTCTTTATAAATATATTTATTAAAAACTAGAACAAATCTACATAAATAGCTAAGATTTTTAAATATTCCTGAATATATATTCAACTATGAGCCAATCCAATGAGATAAAAATGCATTTTGACCATAAAGATGATGCAATTCTACAAGTACTTAAGGAAAATTCATCACTTTCTATTCAGCAAATAGCAAAAAGAACTGGCATAGCTGTAGCTACAGTGCACAATAGAATCAAGCGGCTTCGTGCGGAAGGTGTAATCAAGAAATACACGATAGTAATAGATAAAGCAAAATTAGGTAGAAACATGGTTGCGTATGTTTTGATAAAGGCAATGCCTAAGACTGATCACATTACATTGTTGCACCACATAATAAAGCACGATCTTGTAGAAGACGGATCTGCTATCACAGGTGAATTCGATCTAATATTAAAAATACGTATCGCAGACGTAGATGAGCTTGATAAATTCGTGTTAAAACACCTGCGTACTTTTAATGAGATATCACAAACACAGACGATAATCGCATTTCAGAATATTTATAAATATTGACATCGAAGCCTATCACATGAATAAAATACTATTATTTGCATTTGCTCTAGCAGTATTTATTGCTGGTTGTTTCCACGAGCCAAAAGCCTCTTTAGTTGTAAAAGATTGTGGAACTGATGAGAAATGCTTTGAAGATGCTGCACAAAACTGTGCATTAGCCAAGGTTACAGTAACTTCTTCTACTGGTGCAATTACAGCATATGAGGAGTCTAAGGGATATGATGGCGATAATTGTGTAGTCTACTTTAAAGTTACTGCATCCCAAGTTCCAACGTTTGCAGATAAAGATATGACCTGCAAGTTCCCAAAAACAACGCTCAGTGGATTTGATGCTATAACTAGTTTTAATAGTCAAAGTGCATTTACATATTGTACTGGCTCGTTAGTAGAAGCTATAAGGAGCGCGGGTTAGGCATTGTGATTGATAATTACTAAAAAAATTAGTAATATTTATAAATACTATTATTAATAGTAATACCCATGAGCAACTTTGTTACACGCCATGGTCAAATTACTTTACCAAAAGAGGTAAGAGAGATGTTAGATATACATGAGGGGGATCAGGTAATTATTAACGTAGTAGGTACTACTGTAACAATCTCAAAAAAAGACCCTACGATTTGGGATAAAATAGGCAGCTTTTTACCAGAGAATTTTGAAAAAATATTAAGAGAAATTCGTGGTGACACTACTAAAAGATTTAAGAGACTTGGAATAATTGAGTGAAATAATGAATATTGTTTTTGATACCTCATTCTTAATACAAGCGGAAAGAAAAAATCCTATGGCGATAAGTCTAGGTAAGAAACTAATAGAGCAGAACTTTAGCTTTTTTATCAGTGCGATAACAGTCTCAGAGTTAATGACTGGAGTCTATCTTAGAAAAGATTTTGAGCAAGCAAGAGCAAATGCGTTATCTCTTTTAGGTCAATTTAAGTGGGTTGATTTTAATGCTGATATCGCATTTAGAACTGGCGAGATTCTTGCATTTTTGAGATCCAACAAAATGTTTATAGAATTTCAAGATGCTGCAATAGCAGCTACTGCTTTAGAGATAAGTGCGCAGTACGTAGTTACAGAAAATAAAAAAGATTTTGTTCTAATTCCTGCCTTAAAGGATAAAGTTTTTACAATGAGCGAACTTTTAGTAAGGCTTTAAAATTGTTCTCCACATAAATTAGTATATGGCAACACATTTTGAAGCATGCAAAACTGTTTTTCGAGAGCGTGTGCTCCCTCATTTTCCTCGTGCTGAAGAACGATTTAAGCGATATTTTAGAGACTCTTATGAGCTGATTCGTGCTTTGCCGCTTACAAAGCCACCGGAAAGTTACCTAGTCCCTATTAGATTTAAGCATCCAATAAAGGGTCGAGGGCTAAAAGAAAGGCCATTAATATCTAGGCTAGCAGCATATCTTAGAAAGGATTTTGATCTTGAAGTAGCATGTACGGTCTTAGGTATTAAACCGCTTACAATTTGTAATAGTGAAGCACTGAATTGTCTTCTTCAATCGCCCTATAGGCGTGCTTTAGCTCGTGGTGCTGGTCTTGATATATTTTTAATAGCACGCTCTGATGGCTTTGATTACAATGAAGGTGGCAGGGCAGGTTTTTATATTCACGACCCCAATGCCACCTCGTCAATATTATCAAGAATATTAGGTTTTTCAATCACACCAGATCAGGTTTCACGTGTACTAGCTTCGTTAGAGTTTGTAACATTTCCTCATGAATTGTTAGGTTATCCAGAATCTTTTCGATATACTGAGCTTGGTTTAACTGTACCAGCACCATTTACCCTACAGGTTGCAAGCATTGGATTAAGGGAGTACATTCTTCCACCATATTATCATGCTGATGGCCCTAGTTGTGCAGTTTATACGCCAGATTTGGTTTCTCTTGAAGGTTGGGTTGCAGCAGCGGCTGTTGTTGAAGAAATCCGAGAGAGCCCATTGACTATAAGTAGTGTAGCGTCTTTAATTCCAACTGATTTGAAAGCTCTGCGATTAGTTAATGGTATATTGACCTCTCGCTTGCCTCATGAAACAGTTACAATAAAGCGTCTTGGCGATGTTGGTAATTGGGAAGTTCAAAAAGGAACTATCCCCTAGATATATCCACGTCTTTTGTCGAAATATAACTAAAAAATAGGAGTATTTATAAACCTTTCTATGCATAAAAACTATGCAAAGCTTTAAAAAACTAATTAGTCTCTCCGACGAGAATCAAAGAGTGAATTGCTTGGTTTCTAAGATATTTCAACGTTCTGAGTTTTTTCGCCCAGCAGTAATGCTAGCTGGTAATGATATTTCAATATTAGGTTTTTGAGAAGGTGGTTAAATGATTGGGAAAACAGCAAATATGATTGGAAAAACAGTAAGTGTTCAGGCAACAGCAGCAAAATGCCCAGAATGCGGCGGTAAACGTATTATTAAAGATTATGAACGTGGTGAATTGCTTTGTGGCAGCTGTGGATTAATAATCGCAGAAAACATCGAAGATATGGGTCCAGAGTGGCGTGCATTCGATGCAGAGCAAAAAGGCAAGCGTGCAAGAGGCGGTGCGCCAATAAAATATATGCGTCCAAACAAAGGTTTAGTTACAGAAATTGATCAATATAATAGAGATATTCGTGGTGCAAAGATATCACCAAAAAAACAGGCACAGCTCTATAGAATAAGAAAATGGCACAAGCGCGTTAGCATAGCTACTTCTATGGAGCGCAATCTAGTAATTGCATTGGCAGAGCTAGATCGCGTTGCAAGCAGCTTAGGATTACCAGAAAATATTAAAGAAAGCGCAGCATTGCTATATAGAAAAGCAGTTAAGGAAGAGCTTATTAGAGGACGCTTAATCGAAAGCGTTGTTGCCGCAGTTATTTATGCAATCTGCAGAATACAAGGTATTCCAAGAACATTAGACGAAATATCAAAGGCGAGTGGTATTGAGAAGAAAGAAATAGGACGCGCATACAGATTCTTGAAAATAGAATTGAATGTGGATGTTCCATTAACCAATCCTTCGCAATACGTACCTAAATTCGCAACTGCATTACGCTTAGGCGGTTCAGTACAGGAAGAAGCAATTAAGCTAATTAATAAATCATTGCGTAAAGGTTTGATTTCAGGTAGAGGTCCAACCGGTGTAGCAGCTGCTGCATTATATATTGCAAGCGCAATGTTCGGCGAAAAGCGCACGCAAAAAGAGGTAGCAGATGTTGCAGGAGTAACAGAGGTAACAATCAGGAACCGCTATCGCGAACTTAAGAAAGAGCTTGGATTGAAGGTAAATTTGTAATTTTCCTTCGTTTTCTTTTTTTATTTTTTATTTTGATACATTAATTTAAATCTCTTTCTATATAAATTATCAAAAGGGTTATTTCATGGTTAGAAGGGGAACTGCATTGGTGTTATTGGTTGCAGCTATTGCTTGTGGCGGCGAAAATGTACAAAGAGCAGCACCATTAAGTAGAATTAAATCAGCAGATGCAACTGGTTCAGCGCCTGTTTTGCCAACATCTGTTGCAACATTGCGACTCGTTGATAAGACCGTTTCTTTTTCTTCAAATACAAGTAAAGCAGCTGCTCATCCAAATAAATTATCTGGAAGATTAAATGAACCGCTTGCTGAAGATACCCAAACTGAAATGCCAGAAAATGCGCAAACTGATCAATGTGGTTTTCCAGCTATTGAGGGAGAACAAGAATGTGGGGCAGCGCATGTGATATTTAAATGTGCTGATCAAGGTCAATACTGGGCGTATGGTATTGAGCAAGCAAATGGTCAATGCCCATTTTCAATTCCTGCTGAATGTTTTTGTGGATCTTATACAGCCCCTCGTTTAGCATCTGGTCATGAAGAAGAGATCGTAGTTCGTTTTGCCGCTCGCGCAGAACTAGCCAGATTAACAGTAGTTGTATATGGATATGGGTATACCACAGATAGTATGAAACTACTTGGCAGTGGGATTACTAATAATCCGGCACCAGTTTTAGTTAACATAGATGGTCTATCACCTGTTTCTGTTGCATTTCCATCTATAAATGCTGCAGCAAGACAATGTGCATCTAGTGATATACTTACACTTGCTGGAGAGCAACTAATTGATAATACCCTGCGGAATGTAGGCCAAGATGGAGAATTTACTCTAAGAATAAGATTAGGTGAACTCGGGCAGGGCTTTGATGGTATTGTTGCATATGTAACTGGAGTTAGTGTTGTTCGTTGGTATTAAGGTAATTGGTCTACTCACAATCTTACATATTTAAAAACACTTCTATGCATAATATAAATATGCTCTCTCATCGATCTAGCCCTCCTACTGAAAAGTCTAAAGGTCCATTAGGCATGGCTAAATATCTAGTTGGTCGAGTTCTAGTTGATAAAAAAGAAGGCAAGGATCAAGTAGGACTTAATATCCATCCAATTAAAAGCGAGGTTAAGGCTGATGATCACGGAGTTGGTGGAAATCAGATTGGTCTTAATGCGTCTTTTATTAATGAAGTTCAAAAAGATCAGATTGGCATTAATGTACCTGGTGCTACGCTTGCTTTTGTGATAAATCTACCATTTGTAAAGGGGAATATTGCAAAAGGATTCAGATGGCTTATGCATGGTCATCTAAAATTACTTGTTGGTGCAGTTGATGTTTTGTTAAGACTTCCAATAATTATCCCAGGTTTTAATAAAGTTGGCGGCAATCAAAAAGGAATAACAGTTGCGCTATCTAATTCAGTAGGACAAGATCAAGTTGGTCTTAATATTGGTGGTAAAAATTCTGTTGGAGGAGACCAAACAGGAATCAATCTTTCTTTTTCATCTAATGTTGTTCAAGGCAACCAGGATTGGATTAATGTTGGACTTACTAGTAATCAAACATATGGGAATCAAACTGGCATTTCAGTAAGTCTTGGCGGACATTTTGTTGATGGGGATCAAGTTGGTGTTATTCTTGCAGGTATTGGCAGCACTGTTAGAGGTGACCAGGTAGGCATAGTTGCTAATCTTCTTGTTAATACAGTTAGCGAAAGACAAATGGCTATTGCATTTGGCGGCGATCATAGAGCACGCAAAGGCCAGTTCGGTCTTTATTTTGACTGGTTCAATGAGGTTGGCACTGATGAATGCAGGGCAGATCAAAAAGTAATCAGTGTTTCTGTTTTTGGAAATGGGGTTCTTGGTAATCAAACAGGCGCAACAGTTAGTGGATTTGGAAATAGAGTTGATGGGAATCAGAAAGGATTTCATGCTGCAGGTGTTTTTAATACAGTTACTGGTATGGTTAAAGGATTTTCATTTGGTGGATTGCTTAATCATGTTAATAATGTAAAAGGTGCAATTGTTGGAATATTAGCAACTGTAGATCAAACGCTTAAAGGTTTTGCAGTAGGAATATTTTGCGTTGCACATCAATTAAAAGGTGTAATGATTGGCGTAGTTACAGAAGTAACAGATACAGATAATTCTAAAGGAGTGCAGATAGGGTTAGTAAATATTAAGCATACTGAAAAAGGAAGGCAGTATTGGCCGATTATTGCTATTTCTAGGGGAAGAAAGGAATAAACTCGTGATTAATATGGCTGTTCTTAGATTTAATGAAATTAGAAATCTCGATCGCAATGCGATTCAAAGAGCGCAAAGCGAGCTAAGTAAATTAGGTTTTGATAAAGGTACTATTTTATACGCAGCAAGAAATATATATCGTGCAGAAAAACAAACTGCTGCGCATGTTTTTGTTGCAATTGATCCAGCAGTTGAGCAAGAAATGCGGGATGCAACAGAAATCTTAGCAAAAGATGAATGTGAGTTTCCGATCAAGATCCAATCAAGAAGATATGCTTGGCACATTGTTGGTGATTCTGAATTTCATTTTGTTGTTATAGGAAGAACTGCGCCACCCCTTAATCCAGTTGTGCTAAGCTCGCAAGGTTATGAAATTGTTGATACGCATTTTTTAACATTTCAAGGCTTACTTGGAAAAATCACACATAGTAGAATAGAATTAGAACAAGCAAAACAAAATTTGCGAGAAGTTCTTGCAATTATTATTGCCGATACAAAAGAACGTGTAGGAGTGGATCCATCTTTAGTCCTGGATGGCGGGGTTATTTGGAGAGCAAGTGATTCAATAACTGATGCGCTATTAGCTGAGCTTGTTTCAGTTCTTTCTAAGCATGGCATGGTTGGGCCAAACTTTGTAAACCTACCAGATGAAAATTTGGTAGAGCCAGTTTATTTTGATTTTCATGGCCATCCTGGGTATGAGGTACGTTGGATGATTCCACCAAGTATAGGGGATATTCAAAGTTCTCATTATGGCTCTGCAAACTCAGATGAAACACAAACACAGTTAACAATCCAGGCAGTTTCTTTAAGGCTTACAAGAGATGATTTCAGATTATTCATGCGGCCGTATTTTAGAGGTGAAGATTGGTTTCATGCAATGTTTGATCCAATGTTGATAAGATTAGCTTATCTTAATGAGGTATACAATACAAGTAGGGAAAGACCCATAGGGGAAGAGTCATGGAGAATATTATCATTTTATATGAGCATTATAAAATTCAAAGAAGATGCAGCACTAGCAGAAAAATTTGAACGCTTTAAAGCTGCTTGTGAAGAAAAAAGCGATGATCAAGAAAATTTGCTAAGACAATGGAATGAAATTCTTGATTTAATGGAAAGAATAGTTAGTGCTAAATTTATACCACGAACGAATTGGCAAGAAATGCTTTGGAGCATAAGTGGCGGGGTTATTGTTTAGAATAAACTATTAATATCTTCTTATCATAAATAAAAGTATTGATGACAAATGCAATACCTCCTAGCGCGCAAGCGCGATGACGAAGATCTTGAGTACTGAAATCTAATCCAAGCGTTATAACTAGTCTTTTTCATTTACAAATATTTTTATCTGGTCTTTTTTATTGGCAAAACAGCTATCACAGAAAACGTGTGTATATCCTTTAAGGCTTACGACAAAGTTTCCTTTCTTATCCCCAAGGCCCTTTCTACACAAGCCACAATTTTTATCTCCTTCAAACATAATATCCCCTTTTTTAATGTTATGTAAAATTAATATAAACAATTATGTTTTTAATATTGCATTGAGGCCTTTTTCAATGAAAATAGAAATTAAAAAACTAATTCTTGTCTTTCTTTTAGGTGTAGCTGCAGGCATACTCTCATTCGTACTTCTATCCCAGAATATGGCTGCAGTTACAGTACAAACAATTTTCTCCCCTGAGAATGGAGATGAAATAATTGCATTTATTGATTCTGCGCGAACCAGCATTGACATAGAGATGTATGTTTTTACTTCCAACGAAATATTGCAAGCACTAAAGCGCGCAAGCGATAGAGGCGTTACAATAAGAATTATTTTGGAAAAACGAGTGATCAACAGCGATAATGAAAGAATATTTAATGAACTAAAAATCAATGGGATAGATGTTAAATGGGCTTCACAAGATTATCGCTTAACGCATGCGAAATTCATTATTGTAGATGACAAAGCAGTGCTAGTTGGTTCGCATAATTTTAGCAATTCAGCTATGCGTGAAAATCGAGAAGCCAGTGTAATTATTCGCGCTGAGAAAATTGTTAATGAATTCAAAGAAATTTTTGAAGAGGATTGGATTAAGGCGAAATAAAATTGGCTCACTGTCCCCTGCCCAACACGTACTTCCCATACAATCTATTAAAAATTTTATATCTTCCTCTAGCAATTTTTCTTAAGTTTCCGCTTTCAGCTAGGCGAAGCACAAGCGTGGTAACTGTATTTAATGGTTTATTAAGCTGCACAGCAACATCACTAACAGTTGCCTCTCCATTTGCGAATGCCCCTAGTACTTCTCGCTCACCAGATGATGTTTCTTCATATAAATCATCAAAAAGCTCACGCGATAAATTACTCATTATTGTAGGTAAATAAGCGATATAATGCCCTCTGGAAATAATCCTTTCATTTTCTTTTATCTTATCATATATTGTCCAGCAAATTGTCAACAGCACAAGTGGGTGGCCTTGGGAATCATCAATTATTGTATGCAAACATTCTTCTCCAACCTTAATCTTGCTGGGCGCAAGCGATTTCTCAATAAGCTCTGTTATATCTTTTTGATTGAGCTCTGAGACATAAATTGGTCTAAATAATTCCTTATATTCATGTAAATGCAATTCACCGCTACTAGAAAGCACAAGCATATAATGTATTTTTTTATCTGCAAGTTTTGTAAATAAACTAATTAGTCTTCTCAATGATTCTTTTGAGAGGTTATGTGCATCATCAATAAGAAAAACAATTGCAGATAGATCCTTTTTCATATCAGTATATATCCCTTCCATTGTTTTTTCGCAGTTATTGTCATTGATTTTTACATTTTTTAGCGATTCTGTATATTTTTTTGTTAGCGCGCCAAGTGATATTTTTTCATTTATTGTATTTTCAAGTTCATCTATTAAGCGTTGTAAATCATCGCTTTTATGGCTGCGAAAAAGCACTGCCAATGCCTTATTTTTTTCTGCAATTGCTTGATAGTATCGAAGCAGGGATGTTTTTCCAATGCCTTTAGTGCCAATAACAAGCATAAAAACTGGCTGCCCAGCAAGTGTTGAAGATAGATAACTGTTAAACAGATTCACTTCCTCTTTTCTGCCAACTAGCTCTTCTGGCTTTTGTATACCAGGTGTAAATGGATTGATGCCTCTCATAAAAATATAATAGATCAAAACTATTAAAAAACTACGTGATTTGTCGCTTCCGTCGCTAACTTTATGTCAGTAAACTGCTATATTTAAATAGGCTGGAATCGCGTTATAATCAGGTGTTTAAAATGCGCACGAATAAAATATTGCTGTTGGCGTTGTTCATACTCGTTTTTGTTAGTTTTATCTCTGTGATTTTTGCAGTTGATCCAGTCCCCTCTCCAGGCTCATCTTCACCAGCTTCAGGTTCATCTCCGTCGGGAACTTCAGTTTATGGTCGTTATAATCCTTCTGTACAAGGAAGTGTTGTTGTAATGACTAAGACAGAAACTGGAGAAGGCGATACAGTTGAAAAAGGCTTTGAAGTTAGTGTATTCAATATTCCTCCCAGTGCACCTCCAGCAAGACTTACAGATGATGAGTTAAGAGCGCTCTCAGAGCAATACGAAGGCGATCCATTAGGCGCAATGCGCGTTGCAATGGCGCGTTTTGGTGTTGGCCATGCATTAAACAATAATTATGAATCAGTTCCAAATGCAAATGTAAAATTAGAATATCAGGCAGGCGCAAGATGGGATCCAGTCCCTGGATGCGAGAATCTAGTTACAAGTGATCAAAAAATTGATGCAAACGGCAGGGATTATTACTACAAACCTTGCGCTGTTCCGCAAGATCTTTATGATAATGTTTGTACAAATTTTAGGGCAACATTTGTTCCAACTCCCGAGCAAAATCTTAGATACGCGCAGCAAACAAGCACAATATGCGCTGAAAAAATTGGTGGCGTGGATGCATTCGAACGAGGTGTAAGTAATTTGTTCGATCCAACAGGTTTAAGCACATCTGATCCTCGCTACTGGAAATATGTTGGATTTGCTGCATTGCTTGGTATGCTTTTATCTGGAATGTACTTTAGTGGCAAGAGTCCAATCTCTTTATTAGATATTGCGCAGCCTCGCTTACCTGGCCCAAAAACATTTGCAGCAGGCGGTCAGATACTTGGTCCATTTGGTTATACTGAAATGAAGAAAACAACATTGGACAAGATGAAGGCAACGCATGCAATACTTGCAGGTGAGCTTGGACACATGCTTAGAGATACAAGATTAAGCGGTGGGACAAAATCATTGCTTGCTAGTATGACTGGTTCCATGAAATTAAACGCAATTGAGAGGAACATAGGTAATGAGATAGAGAGAGCGAGAACATTCGCAAACTCTTTAGGTGCACTTCACGCTAAAAATGGTGGTGATCTTCACAGCATACGCGCGCTATTAACCAAGCATGTAAATGATTATAGTAAGGCAGAGCATGAGTTGTTAGCTAAAACGTTGAATGATATTGAAAGAAGGGGCACAGCACATGATGTTATGCTTGCCCAGCAACTTAAACACCAAGCAGAAGGATCAATGTTATACAGACAGTTACTTACACTTACTGGAGTTGGAGTTGCACCAGGTACAAGCGGTTGGTTAAGATCACAAGTTTTAGGAAAGACAATCGGTGGCGGTAGATATAGTGTATTAAGTTATACATTTCCTCCTATAATTGATTCAGCTATTCGTAGTGTACCAATTGCAGGCAGATGGGCAAAGGCAGCTGTAGCAGAAACAGGATTATTTATTGCAAACAGATTCAGCGGTGGAAGAGGATTTGAAAAGCTTGCTCAATATGATCAAAGGCTTGCTACTGATCAATCACTTGTTAAAAAATATTTCTTAGGCAAGGCAGTTCATGGCTTATATGAAATGCTTAGAACACAACATCCTGATTATATCGCAGTAGGAGGCAAGGCGCCAATAATGCAAAAAATGGCTCATTTATATAATACTGTGGAGCGCGAGGCATATAGCGATCTAATGAGACATGTTATGAAAGAGCTTTATAGAGAATATGGAATAGAATTAGAGGGGATTGTTAGTGACCCGCATGGTTTATTGTTTGTAGATTTATTAGAAAGAACAGGTGCCAATCACGCAGATGTTGCAAGGCTTAGGGCAATGGAAGAAGAGCTAAGAAGAATTTTAGGTTCTCGTTTGGAAAGCCATGAAAAACTTGCAGAGCTAATCCAACTTGCGAGAAAAGAAGGAACTCACCTAGATGGATCAGTTTTCAGAGCGCAAGAAGGATTAAATCATTTAAGGGCTTCAGAAATTCCAGAGCATATAAGACTATTCGAGCTTCAAGCACACTTAGAATCATTTTATCCTGGGGCAGAAGAAGCAGCAGGCCGCCAGTTTAGATATACAGCCGGAAGAACACCTAATGAGCAAGAGGCATTTGAGCATTATGTACTAGGTAGAATAATTCGCGATATAGAGATGAAAATGACTGGCGAAATTGGAATGAGGTATGGAGCAACTGAAGGCATTAAAGAGGCACTGGATGCTAGCCATGCAGAAATGCAAAACAGAGTTTATACAATTAATCCATTGGCTGAATTAGGGAAAGAGCTGGGGAAAAAAGGTCTTAAGATTCAATACGATGAGCATGGAAAAATAATTAGGACACAAGAGGTAATAGATGCAGCAAATGATATTGCAAGAAAATCTTTTGGTGGCGGTGAATTAGCAAAGGATGTTAGAGCAAGTTTAATGAAAGCAGGTATGAATCCTGATGAATATGCAAGAAGAATAGTAACTGGTGAACGATTAATAGATATGCACGAGCGTGGGGTGCAATCATTGCGTAATTTGCTTTCAGAAGAAGGAAAGAAAGCGCTTAAAGAATTGTTTGGCCAGGCATTTGATCCGAACAAGGCAACTATTAATGAATTACAGTTTGTACTTTATGGCGGTGCGGATTTACTAAGAAATCGTGGTTTCAGCTCTGCAGAAATAAGAAAATTCATGGATCTGGCTGGTGATGCAGAGGGTTTAATGGCACGTGTAGATAAAAGATCAGGTCAGGTATTCTGGCCTGGTACAAACATTGAGCTAAAACCAAATCCAGATCACTGGAAGGCAGATATGGGTAGGCTTTGGGCATTTGCTCCAAGTGACCGTGAATCATATGCATTAGGTCAGTGGGTTAAAAACAAAATGGCAAGAACACATGAAGGGGCGTTAAATCTTGAAATTGAAAAAATAGTGGAAGGTCAAAGAGATTATAAAATGGCACAGCTAACTGCAAGAGGTTTAACAGATGCAGAAGCACTTCGTGTAGTAACTGAAGCCCACAGTATGGAAACCAGGGATTTATGGGTTAGAAGAGAATTAGTTAAGGATATGCATAATAGATTAAATTCATTTGCACCTGAGGCATATGAGGTTACTGGCGCGCGCATAAATGATTTATCTACTCAAGTTCGTGCATTACTTGCTAATTATCTAAGTAAGAGAGATGGTGGTGCAGAAGCACATGCAGAAACAATGGAATGGTTAGTTAGAGGTTTTAATGCAAGGGATGAGGGGCATAGGGACAGATTATTATCATTATTAAGAGAGCATGAAAAAGATTTCAAGGCATATATGGAAAAACCAGTTTCTTATTCAGATATCAGCAGTGGCAGGCAAGTCTGGGTCATGCTATATGAAGGTGGTATGGTTCCATATGTCAAAGGTATGAAGGTTAGTGATAATGATCGTATAATGGGCGGATATGTTGCAATAAAAGATCAGAATGGCAGATGGAGAAAATTCGATCCGAATAGTGCTAGGATAAATCTAACTGAGTTTAGCGAAAAAGAAATTACAGAAAAACAAAAGGAATTAGAAAAATTAATAGAAAATAAAAGAAAAGCCTTGCGTGCAAATGGGGCTATAACAGAAGAAGATGAAAGGCAGCATGCTACATTATTGGCTAAACAGCAACATGGTGAAGCCCTAGCTGCACATGAAGATGAATTACTTGCTAGATTAAAAACAAAGTTTGACCAAAAAGTTCTCGGTGATAAGGAAGAGGGCGCACTAGATAAATTAAAACAGAAACTTGGGCTTCAAATGGCATGGAATGCAATAGCTGGTGAAATAGATCCACGTAAAGTAAAAATGGATGCATTAGGAAACCCATTAACATGGTCAGATCTAGATAGAGGAAGCTTTATAGCAAAAACAAGGGCATGGAGAGAAGAAGTAGCACAAGGCACAAAAGAATATTACGAAAGAGAAAAGGTATTCAATGCTGTGCTTTGGCGTTATGCAAATGTTACGCATGATTGGCAAAGCCATTGGCACGAAAGCACCATACAAGTTGTTCCAAAGCGTGATACAATTCCAATGGCTCCGCAGGCATGGAGGATTTTCACAGGCAAACACGATTTAGATTCAATGGTAGCATTAAAACCAATAAGAAATTTCTTCCTTGGTGTAGGTGATGCATTATCTAAAATATCTATTGCTTCAGCAGGTCCAATATTAAATGCAAGCTATGCCGTTACACCATTTTCAGAATATTATAGATTACAATCTTGGCGTATGGCGCATGATATCTTACACAGAAGAAACTGGGATGAGGTATTAGCAGACATAGCAGATCCAACAGAACGCGCAAAGGTAAGAAGTTTATACGAAGCATCAGCATTATCACACGGCGCTTATCATATAGTATGGGATTATGCAATAGATAGAAATCCATGGCGTCACTCTACAAGTTATGGTGCGCATCAGGCATGGGGCAGCTTCTTCCACTTTGGTCCTGCAGAGCCATTCTCAGTTCGTCATAATCTACGTCCATTATATGGCGGGCAAATGGGTGGCGGAGCAGTTGGTTTAGGAGATCTAGAAGGGAACAGAGTTCAGAGGTTTTTAGCAGGGTTTTCACAAAAATTCAATCGTGCTGCATCTAGCGCAGAGTGGGGTATATTTAATGTACAGTATGGTCTGCCTATAAGAGCAGCAAGGGCAGCGTTCATACCATTTGCAGCAGCAACACGTGCATTCCAGATGAGTATCCAAGGTTATCCAAGCAGATGGGATATAAAAGAAAGCCCAATGAAGCCATGGAATTATACTAATGTAAGATTTGGTGAGGCATTCCGTGCAATGTCTCCACTTGCATCATTCACCCAATTTAGTTTACCATTTAAGATACCAATTCCTCCAGTTGGAGATCTGGTTGGTAAAATTCCTTTAGTAGGTAGTGCATTAAAGTCCCAAATCTTTGATAGATTCGATGGTAAAAAAGTAGATATATCTGAGCCATGGGGCAGCTCTTTAGAGCGTTCTCACCTAGCTGGCAGGGAATTTACTGCCGGGCTAAGGCAAGTACCACAGGATATTTCCTTTAATCGCGTTGGTGTATTTGCAAGCGCAAGAACTGGAGAAGCAAACCCAGGCGGAAGCTACTATGACTATCGTGCATATCTACATCTGGATCCGGCTATGGCAGAGTATTTAGCATATAGAAGCGGTGAGATGTCTGCATATTTCAGATCTCAAAAATATGTTGCAGGTCAAGCGCATACAGGTACTATAAAAAGAACAGTTGCAGCAGAAGCAAAAGCCATGCGCGCAGAAGAAGAGCTTCGCGGATTTGGCATGCTTCAAAATCCATTATATTCCTGGTTTAATCCAGCACTATTCATATGGCATTCTGGTTTAGGTTTCATTCCATTTTTACCATCATTATCTCCACACGAGCTACTACAGAGTTATGCTCAAAGAAAACAAAGAGGGGAAAAGGTAACTATTAAAGAAACTGCAGCTAAAATGGCTAGCGATTTCTCTGAAAAATTAAGAATGAACTGGGCGCCAGTTGGCTTTAATGCGGATATAGGTTTATTCAAGCCAAAAACATGGGTAAATCTTTTCAAGCCTTCAACATGGAAAGAAGCTACATTCGCTCCAGGTATGAGATGGAGACCTGGCAGAAGCGTATTTGCAGCCTCATGTCCAAGATGCGGAACTGGCGGATACTTAGGGACAGTATGCAGAGGATGCAGTACATTACTATATGATGCAGATTACAGACCAGGTGGAAGAACAATAGATAAAAAATGGGCAACAAGCTGGTCTATTTGGGCGAGAAGGGGAAGAGTATAGTTTCTGCAATGAGCCATGAGCAGTGAGCAATGGGCAGTTGGTTTCCAGTTGCCAGTTTCCAGTTTTGGATTTGGAATTTGGAGTGATGTGGTGTATAATGCATTTGCATCAAAGTAAGCAAATTGGAAATTAACAAATCTATAAAAATCAAACTGGTGGATATATCTTCATGAAACATTTGCATCTATTATTTCTAGTATTTCTATTTCTTTTCATTTCAGGCTGCACTGATTCTGTAAGACAATATTCACAAGTTTATGGAGAAGGATTAGATAGAACCCCAAAAGGTGTTTTTGATTATAATCAATTCCAATCATGCACGCCGGGCCAATGCTATTGTTTTACATGCACAAATTCTTCATCTTCTTTTTATTCTGATTTTACTTCATTAAAAGGTGGTATATGCAAAGTTGAAACAAACTGCAATCAATCAAATTTCAATGCACTTAAAGAGCAAAGCGGGGATGGAGAGTTTGATGTAATTACTGAAGGGGGTAAGGGCTGGACTGTTAGACAGTTTATGATTGGCCAAGGTGCAACATTTGCAGATTTTGGTCCAGCAAATCAGCAATGCGGTGATCGCCTAGATATGACTGTGCGCTGGCTTTACGCAAAATCATTTGGAGAAAGAATGAAGAGTTATCCAATGCCGATAAAGGAAAGAGGGGAATGTTTTTTAAAAATAGGCGTAATTCCAGTATATCTATTATATAGCGAAGGGAAAAATGTAAATATTACTGGTGCAGAGCAAATAGCATTAGAGTTTGGAGGTGCTGAACCTGCTGGCCCAGTTATTTTTACAACAGAAGTTGATTTTGATAGCTCTAATGATGATATCTTGCATAATGTTAGTGAACAGATAATAAAAATGAAAGATGCATGTCCAAATTGTTTAATTGCTGTTGCACCAAAAATGAATGACCAAGATGGTTTGAAGAGGTTATATGATACATACCCAGATGCATTACCAAAAACAGATTTAGTAGCTTATGGTATAAATACAAGATATTCAAAAGTAGATTGTAGAACATCCGAGAGCGCGGTGGATGATATTTATACAAATGAGGCATTAAATTTTAGCAGGCATGTACGCGATGTATATCACAAACCAACGCTAGTTACTTATATGCTTTTTGAAGAAGATCCAATAGATCTTGCAAAGAGTTGCTGGACAGAATACAATGTTTATAATGCAACTAATCCTGAGGGTAATGCACATACAAAGTTTTTTGGAACCTATTTGATTCCATTCTTACAATCTGGAGTAATGGGTGTTGCGCCTTATCGATATAATAATACTGTTGAAGATCCACTTAGATGCCCAACATGCAGGCTTGGTGCGTCGCAAGATCGTTTGCGCAGTTGGTTTGGCTGGTGTCAGTCACATAAAATTACTGCAAGCCAATTACCAGAAGAGGTTGCGCCTACGGGTGATTTGCTCTTGCGTTATGCTAATTCAAGCAGTGCTTATTGTGAAGAAACAACCAATTATGAGCTTTATTCACAGATTAAATTTACTGATAAAGATTTTCTAAGACCAGAGACACCAGAACTGGGTTCACCGTTAACAAATCCAGATACTGGCAAGCAGATAAGGGTTACATGCGAGCCTTGCGCAAATCAAAATGGAACAGAATTTCCATTTGATGTTGGATCGCGCGTTGGTGGAGCACAGCCTAGTTGGTGTAGTAGATATGAATCTGAAATATCCTCATCTGCAGATCCACTAGATGTAGATGCAATGATGGTCCGTGCAATAATTTGGACTGAAAGTAGTGGATTAGAAGTTGATGAAAATTATGCTGATTTAAATGCAGGAAAATGTGCCATATCACAGGTTGCATATAATCAAGATTGTTATGATAAAGGGTATGATCTTGTTGATGATCCGGATGCTGTTTGCCCTGCTGCACCGCGCCAGATAGATATTAGCGATGAGGATAGTCGCCCACAAAAGCGCTATTGTGCATTTGGTTTAATGCAAACAATAGATTCACCTTATCCATATTGGAAAGAAGGCGATCCATTTTGGGATAACAATGATGCAGATCTAGATCGAGCAATGCCTGATGTCGGTATGCAAAATACAAGAAGAGGGCGTGAAATAAGAGATCTTGCATTTGATTGCGCAGGTACAGATGGTAAGTTTAATCCGTTTAATCCTTCGCATAATATATGCAATGGCGTAAGCAAATTTAGATTATATCTGGATGAAGGTCTGGATTTTGCCGAGAATCATGCAGCAGAATTAAATGCTACTACTGATGATGAGCTAGATACTAATAAGGTTAATTTCTTAGGTTATTATTTTGCATTACTTAAATATAACGGAAGATATAGCAAATATGGCGGTCCAACCAGTTGGATGACTCAGTTTAATGCCCAAAAAACAATGACCCCAGAGGATTGTACAGCACAAGATGATCCAGCATCTAGATATATCTGTTCAGGTGTTGATGGGGATTTAGCAGGGGATTTAAATGGACCTGGATTAGTAAGCAGCAGTTGTAGAGATATAATGGGTACAGGAGATTTCATAAAGTTCACTAGGGTTTGTGTTTTTAACCAGAATAGAAATCCAGGTACAGATCCCCCTGCTCCTGATATAGATTATGGCAGCGATGTATTCAGAAGATATCTAACACTAGTTGGCACAAAAGATCGTCCTGGTGTTTGCAGGGATGCTGCATGCGGCCAAGGGGTTGTGCAGGAAATAGGTAACTGACTGCATTGAGCCGTGAGCCTTCAGCAATGAGCAAGTTGGTTATTTTCGTTTTGCTAGTTTTTTCATAGTTTCTTCAACATAAGCATCTGCTTCTTTATCTTCAGCATCAACTTGAGTGGTATGCAACATTTCAAGTACTTTTGAATAGGCGATTCCATATATTTCTGAAATTTTCCTAATACTGTAGCCTTGCCTTCTGGCGTTTATGACTTTCATCTCGTCGATTTTTTGTTCCATAAAGTAATATAAATAAAGAAATTTATAAGATTTTGTAATTTTTGTTGGGTTTATAAGTTATGTAGAAGAAAACCCTAGATCGATTGGCGTGGCAAAAGAAAAATATTAGCCACGTCTCTATAGAAAACATAAGTAGTACGACGTCTTTGTAAGAATGAGATCGAGGAAAACGAAGTTTTCCGAGAGATTTGCTCGAAGAGCAAACAGAAAATATAAGAAAACCCTAGGGTAACCATTCTTTTCCTTCAATCTTCTGCTTGATATACTCGCCAACAAATGTTAATCTCTCTCCCTGCAATGCATCCTGCTCTATCTTCTTTTTAGTACTTGCAACCAGCTTAAGATTTCTTACCCATTCCTTGTGCCTATTTATCCACGGATAACCAAGCATCTCCTCTGCGCGTTTTAAGTCAACATCCTTTGCTCGTATCGTTAACTTCTGCAGAAATTTAAATTCTTCAATATCATCCATTGTCACTCCAATAAATTTTGCTTCAGGAACTGCAAAATCCATTCCCAGATATGCAAGATTCATGCTCCCTGTTTTAATTGTCCAATAAATGTACCATCCCCACGCATCACAATCCATAAAACAATAAATTGGTAGTTTTTTATCTGCAAGTTTTCTTAGTAAGCGTCTTGTTCCGCGTGATGACTGACCTTTTGGTGTTATTAATAAGCAGTTCTCTTTTTTCCAAAACTTATCCTCATTTAGCCTTTGCCACATTGCATCTTTTTCGCAAACAAGAACATATTTTGCAGTTGTCTTAAAATCAATATCATTATCAACATCGCTGGGTATGCCCCAGCCAGACCTTCCCATTGCAGTTCCATCAATTGTACTTTCTTCGCCGCCAAATTTATCTTTTATTATTATTGGCCCAGCTACAACGCCCTTACGTTCAGTTGTCAAATGCAAATCCTCTCGCTTAATTCCTAGCGCAACTTCCAAATCTTCAATTAGCGCATTTGATTCCTGTTGTTCGGAAAACATATCTTCATCAATGTCCTCTCCAAGACTAAATTTCAACTGGTAAAACAAGCTTCTGATAGATGCATGTAAATCTTCTTTAATAAATTTCTTGGTTTTTGCTGCAACAGCAACAGTCTGCATAAATGTGCGTGCCTGTGCAACACTTAAAAATTTTCTAAGTTCTTTTTTATCCCCCATTCTTAGGCAGCCTACTCCTTCATCATAAATAGTATTGCTTTTTGTTCTTAATGTTGTTTCAAAAGTTGGGCCTTCTTCCTTTTCAATTTCCTTGACCATTTTTTTTCCAAGACCTTCTAATTTTTCTATTGCAGTTTTATCAGACATGAAGATCCCCTTTTTATATTTTTTAATCTTTTTTATAATATTCTTTTATAACTGTATTAAAATCTAATTTAAGTATATATTTAATTATGTAAGCGCTTACGACTCCGCCTAATCCGCCTCCAATACCTGCTGCAACCATCTGGTCTAATCTTCCCTCAGTTAAAGTCATTGCTATTTCTGCTCCAATAATAGTAAATAATGTAAAAATAAAAAATACTTTAATAAAATTTTTTGTTTTTTCTTTCATAATCCCAAACCTCTATTTTATTACTCTATTTTCTATTCTTTTACTCTTCTTCGCTTTCATCGTCTTCTTTTACCCGCTCTTCTTCATGTTCAGGAATATCTTCTTTTTCTTCCTCGCCTTCTCCGCCTTGCGAGTATTTCTCTTCTATTATTTTTTCCAGCTTCTTTTTAATTTCGTTTTTATTTTTAGCTGCTGCAAGATCAGTAACATCACTAGCAAGTTGTTCAATATATCTAGAAATTACTTTTCTTTTTGTTTCTATTTCATGCGCCTTCTTCTTTCCACTTATATATTTTTGTACTTCACGCGCAGCCTCCATTACTGCATTTTTTATCTCGTCCATTATATCTTCTTCTTGTGCAACAGCCTGCTTGCCTGCGCCAGTGTATGGCACATAAACGCTTACAAAATTAATAAGTACAACTATCGGCTCTTCTTCAAACTGTTTTAGATTGTATCTTCCCCAATCAACACTTTTTGTAGCCTCAGTTAATGCGCATCCTCCTGCATCAAATAAAAGCGGAACACGATTTGCAAATCGCATTATCTCTCCTTTTTTACCTGCAGTTGCTATACCCCCGCCAAATGCAATTGCTGCCTCTATTGCAAAAGGAACACCACCTTGGTAAACCTTTGGGCTGCGTTCAGTAACTGCAAGTACCTCTGGATTAAAAATATTCATAAATGATTTTTCTATTTGTTCTTTGCCTATAGGAACAATAGAATCAGTTTCTGGTGCAATCCATTTTACTTGTTTGAATCCTTGCACTATTTTTTCTGCTTCTTCCCAAGTTAAATCAGCAGGATTTTTGTCAAAATCAACATCCTTTACAATTTCGCGCAGTTCGCTTACTTTATTCGCGCTTAATCGTGCAAGCGCATTTTGTAAAAACGCACTTATCTTACGGTTTTCTTTTTGAGCCCTTGCCAAATCAAGCAAATCATGCGCACCTACGCCTAGTGGGTGTGGTAATATTTCCTTTGGTCTTGGCGGATTTTCCTGAATAGCGCGTGGAAAAACAATAGTCTCATTATTTGGTTCTGTTAATGTTATTTGCGCATGTGGATTTGCTAATGCAGTTCTGCGCAAATATTCAAATATTCCCTGATCGCTTTTCTTATACTCAACATCCTTGAATTCTGCTTCATAAGTTAATCCATGCTTTCCTTCTTTATTGTCTTCCTCAATTAGGTTAAGTAGTTCTGCCTTGTTTGTTTTGAAATCCATACTAATTTCGCATGATATTTTTTTATCTTTATAATAAGAAATTGCATGCGGATGCTGCGCTGTAGTTAATAGCGCGTACATACTAACTGCTGCAATCCCAATTCCTTGCTGCCCGCGTTGCTGAACATATCTATGGAATTTCGTACCAGCAAGCATTTGCCCTAATGCCTTGCCTAGATGTGATTTTGGAATGCCTGATCCATTATCTTCTATTTTTACAGAATAGTGGTATTCTCCGAGTTCTTTTACTTCCACTTTAATTTCAGGAACAATGCCTGCTTCCTCACATGCGTCCAAGCTATTTGAAACTGCCTCGTGCACAATAGTAGTAAGACTTCGCACCTTTCCGCTGAATCCAAGCATTTGTTTGTTTTTCTTGAAGAATTCAGCTACGCTATGCTCTCGAAAATGTGAAAATAAATCTTTTCCATCAACCATTTTTGTTCACCGGAAATGTTGAGATTTGTCGGCATTTTTTTGCCCTGCCGACAAACTGATCTGGCATGTTATCACTGTTTTTAGCTATTAGCTATTAGCAGTTGGCCTTTAGCTCTTGGCTACTAGCTACAAGCCACTAGCTAATGGCAGTAGTCAACTGGGAGTTGAAACTAATTGGAAAATAAAAATATTTAAATGCTTGTGAATTTTCTTTATCTTAACCTTTCGCCCATTATCTGCCTTCTTATCTTTGCTAGATAATTAAAAACTCGAGAATGCTGTGCGCCATCTATTAGCATAGATATTGCTTCTTTTGCATATTCCATTGTATCTATTTTGGAGATTACTCCAATAGTGTCTCCATAAACGCTAAGATAGCTTTCAGTTGCTGATTCGATCTCTTTTTTCATCTTTCCTTTTTCGCCAATAACCCGTCCCTTAATACGCGTTATATCCTTCTCGCTTTTTGTATAGTTATCGAGATCAATAAGATAAAATGCAAAATTATCACTGGTAATCTTTAATGCCTCTCGCACGCTAAAGCCGCGGCCAATTGCCTTTACAACATCCTTTGCAAAGTAGGTGTGCGCTGTATCCCCATCTATTTCTACCTCACCGTCTTCTTCTACATGTAACGTTACTTCGCAAACCTTTTCAATCTCTTTTTTGGTTTTTCCCTTTTCGCCTATTAGTATAGATATTCGTTCGTGAGGTATCTTAATAAATTCCATGCTATATTCTCCTCCTGGTTTCTCATTATAACATAAACGTCGTTTTACTAATATTCTCTATAGTGACGCAGTCTAATGTCCTTCTTAAGCTGCGTCGGCAATCTGGTGTCTTACTTATATAAATGAAGCATCAGTTGGCTCACTGCCCAATGCTCATTGCTCACGGCTATGTACTATCTTTATAAAAAATGCATGTGCAATATGTATATAAAGCCTGCGGGGTTTCCTAATGGTAGTATATAATGTTAAGTTAAAAAATGGTTCTGAAATACAAATCGCTCCGTTAAACGGTAGCATAAACGTTAAACAAATTGCTAATTTTATAAACTCTTTGGTAGAAGAGCGCTCATTTATTTCTCGCGATAAAAAGATAACACATCATGAGCAACGAAGCGAACTAAAGGTCCATAAAAAAAAGATAGAAGAGGGGCTTATGGAGTATCTGATTGCTTTACATGGCAAGAATATTATTGGCCAGGCAATGGCAGAGCGCCTTCAGCATCGGGTTCGGGGCAATGCGTTTATTCGTTTATATATAGCAGAAAGTTATCGTCAGCTTGGTTTGGGCAAGATCTTAATGTATCTGGTGTTAAATGGTTTGAAAAGAAAAAAAGTAGTAAATGCTTATATTGAAGTAGCAGAAAAAAACATTCCTGCGATAAAATTTTATAAGAAGCTTGGTTTCAAAAAAGTTGCATTATTGCCAAATTGGATGGAGTTTGATGGCAACTATATAAACGCTATAGGCATGATTATGGAGTTGAAAAATCATGTAGAGAAAGCATATGGGCCCTATGAAAATATTTTATGATGCGGTCTTTAGAAATAAAGATGCGCTAACTGTTTTCATAGACCAATTACTAGGGCATAATGGCCGCATAAATCCGAACCAGCTTTTTAAGGTTGAAGAATATAAAAATAGATTTAGAATTGCAAAGTCACATAATATAACGCCCGATACAAGAAGCATTCTTATTGGGATTGAAATTTGCAACTCATACTCGCCTCTTTATGAGCTTGATTACTTTTTGATGTCTCTATTTTTATCTACCGTTGCGAGTGCTTTGCCACTAGATTCTTATTCCAAATTGAATTACATAAAGAGAAAAGAAAAAATAATGAACGATCTTTTATCAATAAAAAAGGATGATATTTCTGATGCGCTTGAAAATCCAGAGATTGCAATAATTGGTATGATGACCGATGATATCGAACCTTATCGTTATTCTAAACATCAACTATGGGGGTTACAGGAGTTCAAAAAAAGATGCATAGATATTAAAAAACCAGATTATTACTGGCAAGAAGGAAATGCAAAAATATTTAAAAATCTTTTATGGATGCCTGAAGATATTGAGCATGCAAATTTTGCAGTTGAAAATTCATCCTTCTTATATGAAGCAAAGATGTTGCAAAGCTATTTGAGTATAAAAAAGTTCCTAGAGTTTTTGAGTATAGATATTTCTAAAGTCCCTTTCTTTTTTTCCCTTACGCCTAACTATGACATACGCGAAAATGGGGCAAAAAATAGTTTTCTTGATTTGTTATTAGAATTACATTCACAAAAACAGTTAAAGGTTTTTAAGAAAATTATACAAAAAGCATATCCGCCTATAATAAAAACCGCTTGCCCGGCGTGTGGAGAAACCTCTAAAAAGATCATCACTGGTCATATTCGGGGGAAGAATAGAAGAAGATTGGAATTGCATTGTTTAGATAGTCAAATATCATTTAAGACTGAACTTGCTGTTGGTGGACTTGCAAGGAAGGGGTGCGGCAACAAATGGAGTTTTGAGTTACCTTTTTCGAAATATGATCTTTATGACGAATTAAAAAATGGGGTTTCGTTATATTTTCCTGTTAACTCTCTTATGTGGCTTATTAATGACATTTCATTTGCACCAGCAGCACTTGTTTTTACTGATGCTGGTTTCTATAAAGCAGACGGGAAAATAAATATTCTTCCAAGGAAATCTATAGGTGATCATAAAGAGCTCCTTACAAATATGATATCACTTCAGGATGCGTTTTTAAAAGCTGACCTTTGCCCAGAGGTACATAGTAAATTGAAATCCTTGGATATGCTCGTTAATAAAGCACCAATCTTATTCGGCCATCAATCTCCTACAAAACTTTTTGATCCGTCCCTTTCGATAATATCTACGATATCTGATAAGGTTGTGAATTTACATGTTACTGATAGCAGTATTTTTGTTGCGATGAAGCATGGTCTAACTCCAGAAAAGATTCTCGAGCACTCGCTATACATTGATTATTTCTACCCTAAGGATATAATTCGAAGTTTTAAACCGCACCTGGTGTAGGTTGCTTACCCTCATTTTTTATTATCTTCTCAAGAACTTTCTTAATCTGCGGATCATTTTCTATTGTTACCTGTCTTTTTGCTAATGATATAACTCTTGGATCCTTATCATTTTTTAATAAATCTACTGCAGTTCTTCTTGTTTCAACATCCCAATGATTAATTAAGCTGATTAAAACATTTTTTGATTCTTCATCCATTATTTTTGCTAATGTTAACATTGCGTAGTACTGATTTTTCTCTATGTCACTTTTTGCAATTATCATTATTTCTTTTTTTAATGCCAGTAGAATATCTTTATTACTTGTTTTGGATAGATAAGCCAATACTGCCTGTATCTTATCGTGATTGCGCATCATTTTTCTTAATATCTCTTTTATTTGTTCTCTATATTTTTCATTTTCACCTATCTTATTTATTGCTGCAACTAACGTTGTGTCAGGCTTTCCTTCTTCTTCATAACTCCCAACTATCATCTCTGTGAATGCATCCTCCCATTCCCCATCTAGCATAAGCATGAGTGAGTATAATGCAGTAGTGTTTCTGCCCAATCCAAAATATGCACTCTGCGGGTTCTTTAATACGCTTAATGCAATTCTTATTAGTGCGATTCTCTCATGTGTTAAGGCCTTTAGTTCTTCTTTTGTTAAGGGTTTTTTCATTGCGTAGTTTGCTATTATTTCCCAGAATAAATCTCTGATGTTCATATCAGGTTTACTGGCAAATTTGTCTAGCACTAGTTTTTTTGTTTGCTGTGGCGGTTGCTGCCCGCTGCTATCGTCATCTCCACCAAATGCTTGCTTAGCCATATTTATCACTGTTTTTGGTAATTAGTTCTTAGTTCTTGGTCACGCTTACCAACTACCAATAACCAATTACTCTATAAAAGAGTATGAACAAATAAATTTAACTATATATTCTTCTAAAGCTAATTATGTCCGAATTAGAATTAATGGTCGCTCGTTTAAAAAGTACAGGTTTTCTTAAGGGCCAATCAGTTGAAAAGGCAATGCTAGCAATAGATCGCGCTTTATTTATGTCAAAAGAATATTTGTCCCTAGCTTATAGTGATAACGCATTTCCAATTGGTTACGATCAAACAATCTCTGCGCCAACAGTTGTTAGCTTTATGCTTGACAAATTAGAAGTAAAACCAGGAATGAAAATATTAGAGATTGGAACAGGTAGTGGGTATAACGCTGCTTTGCTATCTTATATTGTTGGTATTCGCGGAAAAGTAATTTCTATTGAACTTGTACCAGAAATATGTGCACTTGCAAGAAAAAATATTGCAAAGATCTCGGATACTCTACCAAATAATCTAACATTACTTTGCGAGGATGGAAGCGAAGGTTGGCAAAAAGAAGCGCCATATGATATAATTATTATTACTGCTGCAATGCCAGAGTTGCGCTTTGATATCCCATTTATAAAACAATTAAAGAAAGATGGCAGGCTTATTGCACCAGTTGGCAATAGTTGGAATCAAAATCTGGTTTTATACGATAATAAAAATAGAACAACACAGCGTATTTTGCCAGTTATGTTTGTTCCGCTTAGAGGAAAGGCTGGTTTTCAAAACAAGTAGTGTTTCAAATGGAATTCGCTGGATTTAAAAGAGATTAGCTATACTATCTTGTTATGAATGAAATTAGAAAACAAAAACCAACAGCATTAGATATAACTATGATGCGTACTTTTGAAGCAGAAACAGCTAGGTTACGAACTGATGTGTCAAAAATGCGCCCTGGGTTAGCAAGAAGCCTTTTAGCGCAGGAATTAGATTTAAGAGAAAGAAGATTAAGACAATGGAAAGAAAATCCAAGTGGTCGGCCAGAAGAACCGTTTAAAAGTGTTACTGGTTATTAAATATTTTTTATTTGCCCCTGTGGCTCAGTAGCCTAGCCCTTTTATAATCTAATATTTATCTAATGTAAAAAGGGCTAAGGCCTCACCCCAAAACAGAACTTTCTTGTTTGGGAGCTCGACCTTTTTGACATTAGGAATACATAAGTGTTGAAAAGGTCGAAATGAGCAATGGTAGAGCGTGCGATTGGTAGCTTTTTGTAAGAATAGCTTGAATTATCTGTTTTGGTCAAGCTTTCTCTAAAAGCTTGAAATCGCAAGGTCGCGAGTTCAATTCTCGTCGGGGGCTTCATTTTTATTTTCAGTTTTTGTTTAATTAGGATAGCACAATCCATCTGTTGCTAAGTAGTAATCTGATGGGCAGGTGGATGTATAATACTCTGACTCAGAATAACAATAACCATCAACACCTAGGTAATAACCAGGATTACAAGTTAAACACTCTCCGTTGTAACACCAGTTATTTTCACCAACACAATAAGTACCGCTCCCGCATTCTGGGTGGCATTGTTTATCCGTGCCATAAACATATCCTGCTGGACAATTTGGGTTAGATGGCTTATTAGGAGACTCATAACATCCACCTTGGCTACAATACGTTCCTTTTGAGCAATAGAAAAATGATCCTTGAGTGTCATCATAATAACATGATTTTACGCATTCAAAATCTTCTGACAAAACCTCACCGGTCTTACAATTAATGCATTGATTCTGAATTGGTACTGTATTCTCTGCTTCGCAATAATTAGCAGTAGCCGCCATATCTTTAAGCTCACGAGAATCTATTGCGTATCCTATTCCTTCAGTACCGACATATTTCCATGTATTTATTCCTAATAACTTCCCTTTTTCTTTATCAAATAATCCACCACCACTATTACCTGGATTTATAGCCGTGTCTGTCTGAACCACAGGAATTTGAGAAGTTGGTTCTTTACCTATATTAGAAACAATGCCTCTTGTAACTGTCCAAAGAGAACCACCACTAGGATTTCCTATCGCGTATACTTCATCACCGCTCTTTGGAACATGGTCTCTATCTACAATAGCGTCTTTCGATTTATCCCCTGGATTCTTTTTGAATATTAAAAATGCAATATCAACGTCATCCTTGGCATAATAAACATTTGTAGGGTTATACCTAAAACCATCAGTTGTTTCAATGGTAATTACCTGATTAGCTCCGAATGTGCAGATCCCAGTATATAAACAATCTACAACGTGCCTATTTGTAACAACAACTTTTTCATCAGCAGAAAGACTATTATTAGGAACATCAGTAGAAGGAATGATTACACCTGAACCTACAAGGTTATAAGGAATTTTTTGGCCTATGTCATTACAACAGGTTTCACCATCTAACTGTATATAAACAACGGTTTTTTTCAGATCTTCAACATTTGTTGTTGCATCTTTACAATCAACTGAACAGCTGCTAGTGCTCTCACCGTTTTCGCATAGATTATTGCCACAACAAGGAGTAATAATATCATTTTTGCAAATGTAATTAGTTTCAGATCCACAATAATCTTTTGTGCAAAGATTATTATCATTACACGAGTCTGGGCATTTTTTCTCATCGCTATCGCAGATGTCATTATTGTTAGTATCTAAACAGCAAGATGTTCCTACCAGTATATATGGTTTGTTACACACTGGTTGAGTTGCATTCTGACTCTGACCAGTCAAATTACTAGGAATCGTACATCCTGATATAAAGATGATTACAATTAATATAACTCCTAATAAAAGATTTTCTTTAAATTGCATAAATCTGTTCCAGCTATAAGTTTTAAAACACTTTTCTTAGTGAGTTATGCTAATAAAGACCAAAGGAGTTGGAAAAATGGATCGCGAAGAAATTATTTTAACCGGAGAATATAAAAATTTCAAATCAGATAGGAATTATTATGTTAAAGAAGCACAAAATAATGATATTGCTGCAATACTTATTGAATTATCAGAATTTATCGAACCTTACGTTTATCAATTTGCAGGCATTGATACAAAAAAGATAGATCCGTTAATAAAAGCGGGGCAAGGCTTACAATCTGTTTGTGAATTTTTAAAATCATTCAAGCGTGATTTACTCTTGCCAGGCGCGCAAAATAAAACCACAATGCTTCCTATAGCTGAAAGCTATTTGTTAAATCAACTGCTAAAAAAAGCAGGTGTTTCATTTAAGCCAGTAGTAAGCACATCTTTTAAACCAGAAGTTGAAAAACCAGAAGATATGATTGCATTTATAGGAAATTGTAAAGGTTGGTTTTCTGCTAAAAAATTAGGCATAGACGAGAAAACGCAGGATTGGGAAGTCGCAGGTATTTTATCAGGAATAAACCACACACTAGTAAATAAATCATTTGATTTTGCCGGTATGAAAAGTGGGGAAGGAGCCGGAGGTAGAAAATCTCTTAGTTCGCTTGCTAATGCGCTTTCTCAGGTTGATGCAAATAATCCATACGCTGTTTGCAAAACATGCGAAGGTTTTAACATTAAACCGTATGCTTCTCCAGAAATGCTTATGGATGAATATCCAGATATTAAGAAACCTAAGGTTAAAGGAAGGAAGCCAAAAGGTTAGCAATGAGCAGTGGGCACTGAGCCTGATTTTATGAGTATTGGGATTGGTTACGGAAAAGTAATTCTCTTCAGCGAACATTTCGTTGTTTATGGCGTACCAGCGATAGCGTTAGGTATAACCAACAAAGCAATAGTTGAAATAAAAAAATCAGATTCGCTCGGGTATACTAGCGATACGCAAGGTACAATACCTGAATTAACAACGAAATCAATTCGCAACGTGCTCGAAGCAATGAATATTAAAGAAAATTTTCATGTTCATTTGAAAGGCGATTTGCCAACATTTGGAGGACTTGGCAGCAGTGCTGCTTTCTGTGTTGCAGTAGTTCGTGCTCTTAACAATGAGTATAAATTAAATTTGCGAAACGAACAAGTTAATGCTTATGCTTATGAAGGTGAGAAAGCATTCCATGGAAATCCTTCTGGCATTGATAATACAATGGCCACTTACGGAGGTGCAGTAAAATTTATCCGTGGAAAAACACCTGCTGAAAATAAATTCGAACAAGTAAAAATTGGTTCTCCGCTGCATTTTGTTATTGGAGTAACTGGCATTAGTTCGCCAACTGCAAAGATGGTCGCAGAAGTAAGAAAATTCAAAGAAGAAGAACCGGATCAATTTCAAAATCTTTGCGATCAGGCTGGCGAGATTGTCAAACGTGGAGAAAAGGCACTTGCAAGCGGTGATACAAAACTAATTGGGGAATTAATGAATGAAAATCAATTCCTTCTTAGAGCGATTGGTGTAAGCATCGAACAGAATGAAACAATAATAAAAGCTGCTCTAAGTGCCGGTGCATTAGGCGCTAAAGTAACTGGTGGAGGAGGCGGAGGATGCTGCATTGCTTTAGCAAAAGATGAAAAACATGCAAAAGAAATTTTAAATGCGATAAAAGAAAAAGGGTTTGATAGGTTTATCACGAGTGTGGAATAATTTTAAAGCTTTCTTTTTATAATAAATCCGATAACATGACAGCCCAAGCAGTTAAAACAGATAAAGTATTAGATATGCGCACTCTTCAGCGAGTATTATCTATATTAGTAAAAGCTGGTAGATTATCCTCAGGAGAAGCAGATCGCGTCTGGGGTTCAATAAGGGAGCTTACAATAGGTTCAGCCCTAAAAGTGCTAGGTAAAAGTCAATTAGTAGAAGAAGTCAGAAAGGTTTTAGATGATCGCGATTCAGGAGTTTTTATTAATCAAGAACCTGCAACTGAATCAATTCGTAGATAGTTAACCTAATTGTCACATTTTTTTTCTAATTTTTACCTTTCCAGTCCATATTTTTTATAAATTCCATCAATCTTTTCTATTTCTTCAGGTGTAGCGTCGATCCAGTTCGAATCTTTATAAATTGTTTTCAGTTCCTCCTGGTTTGTTCCGCAGAATATCGGCTCTTTTCTTTTAAATTCATCAAAGCTATGTGGATAAGCCAATGCACATTTTGGATTTTCTGCCGTGCTTAGTCCATTTGCCTTGCCTATGGTTGACATCAATTGAACAAGTGTTCTTTTGAATAGTTCAGATTCATTCTCTGGTTCATTATTGAAGGCTCCTGTAAATCTGTAATAAGATACAACTCCTGTTTTACCATCGCTATTGCCAAAAACATAATTTGTGGTTTCAGCAGTTATGTCCTTAGAGGTTATCGCAAAAACATTGTCTCTATCATCATATCCTTCTTTTAGATAGCCCTCTATTATCTCTACGTAATACTGGTTCCTTAGGCTATTGTAAGCATTCATTGGGGGTTCTGAAACTTCAAGAACCTCAAATTTAAACTTAAACTTGTCATTCAAAATAGTAGCAAGGTCTAAAGCAAAATTTTTATCAACATCCATTGGAACAAGATAAATTGTTTTATTTACATAACTATACTTTTCAAAAACCTCTGCCTTCACTGGTAAATCCTTAGTTTCATCTGTTGGTTTTAGTTTTTCAATAATCGCATCCAGTTGTTTTATAGTTCCTAAATCATTAGCGTAAATCTTTTTCGCCTTTTCGTATACTTCTATATATCTTCTTTGCTGCACATTATCAAGTTTGTTAGTTTTCTCAATTGCAAGATCAATGAATTTTTTAGCATTCGTACCATCTGTCTTATCATAGTAATAATTTGCAAGAGCCCAGTACGCCTCTATTGGTGTTTGATCCCTGTTAAATTCTATAGATCTTAGTAGCGCTTGTGCCATTTGTTCTGTTTCATTTTTCTTGGCGTGCTCACCAGCTTTTATTATGTATATCTGGCCGGCAGCAACTTGTTTTTCTGGATCATCAGGATCAAGTTCTAATGTATCTTCTATAGAATCTGCTGCTTTCTGATAGTTGCCGAGTTCAGCATAATTCAAAGCAGAGTAGTAATAAGCAAGAGATTTCTTGTTATCAATATTAAGCGCCTGCTCACAGTATTCAACTGATTTTAAGAACTCTCTTTTGCTATAAAATAGTTCACATAATCTTGCGTAAGCATTTGGATTTTTGGGCTCTTTCTCTAATGCCGCCTCGTAATATTTTTGCGCATTAGTATAATCACGTTTGTTTAGAGAGGTAATTCCTTTGACAACATATGCGTCACCGATCGTCTGATCTTCTCTTATCACATCATCCAGTATCCCTTCAGTTATTTTAGGCTCTGAATTTATATTTTCAGCTGAAATATTTACCATTATACTTAGCAATATTCTTTTATTTTTCTTGTCCAACCCCATATCCATTGCTTTTTTTGCATACTGTCTGCCTTTATCTATCTGATTTGAATCCATATATGCTATGGCGGCTTGCGCGTATGTGAGTGATTGGGTATCATCTATTTCTAATGATTTTTCCAGATAGTTAATCGCTTTAGTGTACTGGCCCTTATTATTTGCAATTAAGCCAAGCCATTGATATCCATCATAACCAGCGTCTTTCTTCTGAATTGAAATTTCAAATAGTTTTTCTGCTGTTAATTTGTCATCTTTATATTCATATAGGAATGCACCCTTATAGACGTATGGCGCAGCATAGTCAGGATATTTTTCTATGAGTTCATTGTATATATTTTCCGCTTTGTCGAATTGCGAATTATTTATGTAATTGTCAGCTTCCATAAGTTTTGCGTTTATCTCTTCTTCTGGCGAGCTAGATGTACAGCCAATTAAAAATATAAACAAGAATAAGAACACCAGATCGATTTTCATTAACCTAACCCCAATTCCTCAAATTTCTTTGCTTTTTTCTTTGCGCTATCTAGTTTTGCTAGTATATCATCCATGCTTTTCTTTGCTGCTTCGCTCTTAGTTTCGCCTTGAATTACTTGTATAAATGGCTCGCTTTCTTTTTTCTTTTTTTTATCTTCAGTCATTTCATCTGCTCCTTTTTACTCCTATTCTTGGGCAATGATTTCGTATTTTACAAATGCTACACCAAGGACTAACTGGTTGGCAAATTGTTTGCCCATACGCTACAAAGATCTTGTTTAAGCTTCTTAAATATTGCTTTGGTACAACTCGCATAAGTGATTGTTCAGTCTGCTCTGGTTTTTTGGTTTTTACTAAACCTAAACGATTTGCTATGCGATGTACATGTGTATCAACCCCTATCACATGTTTTCCAAAACATCTTGCTAAAACTATATTTGCAGATTTTCTACCTATCCCAGGCAAAGTTAGCAGTTCTTCAAGTGTATCTGGAACGCGCGAATTAAACTTTTCAATAAGCACATTACACGTTTTAATTAGATTTTTTGATTTAACTCGATAAAATCCTACTCCATATAATAAAGTTTCGAGTTTTGAAGTTTTGAGTCCTGCGATTTTTTCTGGGGTATCAGCAACTGCGAATAATCGCTCAACTGCTCGCAAGGTTGTATCATCCTTTGTTCTTGCAGATAGCATAACAAAAACTAGGGCTCGAAATGGAGTTGTTTTAGCTGATTCAACGCGAAGCACTGGCGCATTGCGCTCGCGCGCTTCGGTTTGCATTATTTTAAGGGCTGAACCTAGTTGAGATAATTTCATAATATACTCGAGAGGGAAAGTTATTTATTAGTGGGTATGCTGCGAACTGCGCATATATACTTCATCTGCTTGTGTTACGAGACCTGCTTCAAGAAGCGCATCATAAGGAGAATTTTTGTAATGGTGATTTATTAATCCACCTAATCCATTATTAAGAAAATCATCGTAAGTTATTTCTTTTGGTTCTTTCTCTAACCTCCAGATTAACCATTTACAAGCAACTAATCTAATTTCTTTATCTTTATAAATAGATGGCGATTTCTCTATCCCCCAAGGATAAAACTTATCAGTTGCAAATCCAGTCCTAGCATGCTTTTTTATTTCATCTAGAGAATAAGCATAGTCTGCTTCTACTAATGCTAGATAAGGAGAATTTTTGTAATACTCACCTAATAACCCACCTAATCCATTATTATAAAAATCATCTACAGTTATATCTCTTGTATCTTTTTTTATCTTCCAGATTAGCCATTTACAAGCAGCTATTCTACTTTCTTTATATTCATAGATATGTGGAGCACTACTCATCTCCCAAGGATAAATTTTGTCAGTTTTAAATCCACTTTTAGCATGTTCTTTTATTTCCTCTAAAGAATAAGCATAACCAGCTTCCACTAATGCTAGGTAAGGAGAATTTTTGTAACGCTTTGATAATAATCCACTTAATCCATTACTCTCAAAATCATCTTTAGTTATTTCTTTAGGATTTTTATCTAAAAACTCTAGTAGTTTTTTTATTACAGTTACTCTAACTTCTCTATTTTTCCAATCAAAATTTCCAGGTTTTGTAATCAGGCCGTTATCATATAATTCTTCAGCCTTCTCTTGTTCCAGCATTATCGCTACTGTTTTAGCTACTGCATCTCTTATTTCTTGTTTAGTTAATTGTCTTCTTTCTTCTAATCTTGGTTCTCTTTTTCGATCACTTACTGGTTCTCCGAATTCTAGGTTTTGTCTTACTTCTTGTGGCGCTAGCTCGGTATATCCTTTTTCAGTAATCCTATATTTCCCTCTATTTATAAAAAATAAAGCTAGCCAGCGTTTGAATTGTATTTGTTTGTCTATCTGATCCGGTGGCATTGGAACTAAGCTAAGCTGAGGACGACTTCTGCCGCTTTGTGGATTGGGCACACGCGGTCTAACAGCTAGTAGTATAGAATGCATGGATTGATTGTGGTAACAAGGGATTAAAAAGGTTTCATTAATTAGGTTGATGTTCCTGGCATTCAGCAAGCGCTCTTTTTACAGATCCCTTATAGTGTCCTAACAATTTACTTAGTCCATACTCATGAAAATGCAGTTTGCTTATGACAGTAGGATCGTTTATCACTTCAACAAATTTTCTCATTACAGCTATTCTATTCTGTTCATTGTCCCAATCAATGTATCTTATTCTTAATATCATTCCTTGATCGTAAAGTTCTTCTGCCTTACCTTCTGCAATTAATTCTGCAATCTTTTTTCGTGCAAGTGCCACTCTTTCATCTTCTTTAAGTACTGTTATGTCATCTGCTTTTCCAAAATTAGCATATGCCTTTTTCGCTAAGCAGTAACCACCCTGTTTGATAAAAAACAAATCTACCCATCTTTTGAATTCAGTTACTTTTTCTGACCTATCCGGTGCAGGTTTAAATGCGCCTGAAACATCCTTTGCAGTATGAGGGCTTAAATCACGCCCACCTGTTGCCCAATATATTCTAGTTGCATTTAATGCGCTAAACCTTCTCATTTGATCACAATATTTTTTCTTTGCTTAACTCTCTTACACGTTCTATAATATCATCTGCTTCATGGGCTCCAATTAATTGATGTCTAACAACACCAAAACGATCAATAACAATAGTAAATGGCAATATTCTAACTGGTATAAAATCCAAAACCTCCATAGGCATATCTCCTAATCTGTAGGTTACTGGTGGCACAGTTATTCCTAGTGCCTGTCTCCAATCCCTATCCCCAGTTAGCTTAACATGAATTCCAATTACAGTAGCCATGCCTGTCTCATGAATGGCTTCTAAACCAGTCATTTCGTATTGACAAGGTGGGCAGTAATATCCCCAAATATTGATGATGACTGGTCTTTCAAATGGAGGGGTTAATGATATAAATCCAGGTTCAGCATAGGGATTTTTATTATCTATAATTATCTCTGGAAAATGTAAGCCAACTATGCTTTTATCAGAATTTATCTCTCCATAAATAGTAAAGAAAGCATTTATTATTCTAGCATAAGGAAAGTTTTCTTCTCCTAACTTTGGCAACTCAGCAATAGCCATTTGATTTCTTCTAAATTTATCAATAATTATATTTACCACATAATCCAGTTTTTGAATGTTCCTGCCCTTTTTAATATCCTCCTCAACCGTATCGCCTTCTGCATGAAATCGTTCTAAGTTACTAGCCATATCATCGCTTTTATATGCAGCACGAAGCATATCCTTTATAGCTTCGCTGTATCGCCCCTCAACTACTTGCTGTGATTTGAAACCGTCACTGTATATCATAGATATTTTAATTAAATCACCAATTTCAGCAGCAACTCCAATGAATTTGAATCTTGCTTCTCCTTCTAATTTTTCTACATTTGATACTACTTTTTCAAATTCTAAAAATCCCTTTTCTACTCTATCTTCTACTGGGCCATCAGAAAGCCATATTTTTATTACTGGTTCAAATAGTTTTATTATTTCTTCATCAGAAATTGTTTTCTTTTTTTGTTCGGCAACATGTGTTGATATAGCAGCAGGCCTTTGAACAAATACTGGCGTTGCAGCACAACCCATTGTACTAGCTAAAAGTGCACCTGCAAGAAATCTGCCTAGCGGTTTTCTAGAGGTATGGCTATTAGTAAGCTGGTTAATATTTAGTTTTTTCATACATTTTTATTGTGTGTAAATATTTATAAATTAATGTAATTTAATTGTTTATTGGCCCGCCACACAACCTATTTAAACCTATGTAACATTTATCCCTCTTTATCCATAAAACGAAACATTTAAATATAAGGCTTGTGCAATTATAATTAGTGATATCCCATGACATTAGCTCATACAGTAGTTAGAGGTAGCCCTCACAGGGACCCGAATGCACGAAGGTCAGCTTTCCTAAGGCCCCTAGTTCATACTAAGCCGAGTGTTGAAGATTTAATGAGATTAAAAGATGAAAGGATAAGAGAGGCACGAGTAAAGAGAGTAGCATCTGTTCTTAATGGCGAATTAGGTCACGTAAATGAAGCGGCAAAATATGCATTGCTTGCAAGTAGATTATATGGTTCACGCAGTGAGGTTGAAGAATGGAAAACCGCAAAAGTTCAGGTATTTGATCAGAATAATCAACACATTGTAGCAATTAATACAGATCCAAGAACAAGGTTGGTGATAAATACTATGACTAAAGTTGCTATGCTTATTGTCGCGCCAATTATGATCGGAACTGTTTTACGTTCTAGAAGAGATGAGGACGAGCAGGCGGTTTTAGAAAATGGTTTAGCGCTAATTAAGTTAGAGCTATCTAGAACAACCAATGGCATACAAACAGCGCTTATAGAAGCGCAATGCATATTACAGGCTATTAGCTGAAATAAAAGCTTTTATGCCTTTCTAATCTTATTGTTATTTTATGCAACTACTTAGACCTATTGTTATAGATCGATCTAGTCGAAGAGCTCAATTTCCGGATCCATTATCTGAGCGTGCAATTGTATTAAGAAATCTAAGAAGTGATGATGCAGATGATAGAGGCGCAGCCATTTGCGCTGTTGTCAGATTATTAAATGAAAGAAAGAACGTACGTGCATATTTAGTTGACGTTATAAAGAGATTAGGCGATAATGATGAGGCGGTTTGCCTAGCTGCAATAGACGCATTAGGCGATATTGCAGTGCATTCTAGAACACAATCGAGAAGGGCATTATTTCTAATTCGTAGGCTTGCACGAGGCAGTAATGAAGCGCTTATTAAAAATGCAGCATTTACTGTTGGCTGGATAGCAGAGCAGGGCGTTAACATTTCTTTTCTTGATGTCTGGCTTATGAAACTCGCAGCTAATCCAGATCAAGAGGTTGCAGATGCAGGAAAATGGGCACTAGCTAAATGTCAGATACAACAGCGCTTTGTACAATAGCTCAGTTTACCAAACTTAACATCGAGTTTAACTTTGGTACTACTATTATTAAAGTCGAATTTAGGAATAGTAGCTATTTAAATATGTTTCTATTGTATATAATACCATGGATAATCAGTATATCGAACGTGAAGTTAAAGAAAAATTCGAAAGAATTTCTTCCATATACAATCTGGTAGCGTTAGTTGGACCACGGCAAACAGGGAAAACAACTTTTCTTAAAAAGCTTCTAAGTGGGCCGGATAGCTCTTATATTAGCTTGGATGATCCGGATGCGAGAGAGCTGTTTGATGCGGATATTAAAAAATTCGAAAATCAATATATTAAGGATTATAAAATCATTATTATTGATGAGGTTCAATATGGCAAAGATGCCGGGCTAAAGCTGAAATATCTGGCAGACAAACACAAAAATAAAAAAATCTGGATAACTTCGTCCTCACAAATTATTTTGAGTAAAGAGGTTTTATCATGGCTGGTTGGTAGGGTATCTGTAATCAATATCTACCCATTTTCACTAAACGAATTCCTGATATCAAAAAATCAAAAAGAGATTACTCCAACAATTCTACAAAGAAATATAACAGAGCATGTAATATATGGGGGGTATCCAAAAGTAGTTCTTACTGAAGAAAGAGAAGCTAAGAAAACTCTTCTCAAGGACCTTTCTGAGACGATGATTCTAAAAGATATGGCAAAAACATTCTCAATTGAGGACGTTTCATCTTTGGAAAAAACATCAAGATATCTTTCTAATTTTATAGGAAATGTAATAATCTACGAAAATATTTCACGTGAAATTGGTATATCTTTCCAGACGATAAAGAAATACCTAGATGCAATGGAGAAGAGCTATCTTATTATAAGATTACAGCCATTTTTTAATAATAAACTTAGTGAAGTAATTAAACATCCAAAATTATATTTTGTAGATACAGGGATGAGAAGTGCAATTGCAAATCAGTTTCCTATTTCACTTGAGAAAGAGGGTCCGCTTTTTGAAAATTATATATTAAACGAAATCTTAAAAATGGGGTTCACAGTAAAATACTGGCTTACGAAAAGCAAGGCAGAAGTGGATTTTGTAATTGAAAAAGACAACGAGATTATTCCTGTAGAAGTAAAAATAACCCCAACTGTCGGTAAGGTAGCTGTTAGTTTCAGGTCATTCATAGAGCGATATAAACCAAAAAGAGGTTTCATCGTTTATTATAAAGGCGAGCACCAGGAAGTTGAGGTTAACGGATGCAAGGTTTTATTTACTGATATTTTAGGTTTGCAGAAGGTACTTATTAAATCCAGCGAATGAGAGCGCTAGAATATTTAAATGCTGCTGGGAAAATGCAAGGATTCCTAAGAAAGAAGGATCGAAAAAGAAGTTGAGGGGGGGTTGGAAGTTTGCCTTATGTTATGGTTGGGGTATGTATTTTTCAATACGCGAAGCTAAAAGTGCGGGATGTTGCAGGTACGCCATTAAAGACGGGATGTGGTGAGTGCCATAAACAACAACCACGATTTCTGGCGATTCTTTTTCTATAAAATCTTTTAATTTAGAGGCAACAATAACATCACGGCGATATGTATCACCAACATGTAGAAAAAACTTCATGTTTGCAAAACGAAGAACTGCTAAAGCACCTATAGCTTTGATCACGGTTGTTGCAAACGTCGACCCAACAAGAAGATAGTCAGCAAAAGCAAAAAGCGGAACAGCCACAGGCAAGCCATATATAGCAACACCACTAAGCAAAAGTTTCCATCTTGGGGTAGTCTCCGGCTCAAAGCAATGAACTTTTTTGTGCAACTTTGTTGCTAACTGTTCGATTGATTGAAAGAATTGAAAAGCTGGCCATTTTTTTATTCCTGTTTCAGAAATATCGAACTTTGATCGTATTTTTCGATACGATTTTGAATCACCCTCAAGTACGACAACTGAAGCCTGTGCGATGTCATTTTCTAACAAAGGAGCGTAACGAGCAAACGTAGCAGGAATGTGGCTAACCCCAACGAAGCGAATATTAGTTTGATTATATTGCATTTCACGAACTGTTCTAAAGGCACCTTCATTAGTAAATTGTGCACGAAAACAGGCTAGATTTAGGGCATACTGCCTTGCTGTCACCTGGGCTGCTAAAAGTATCCTTCCCATATACATAATATAATAATATATCACAGAATATTTCAAAATACCACTCATAAAAATGAAAATGATGGCGTAATTACAACCTCTGAGAAATAATATCAGTATAGTCTTCACTGTGTACGGATAAACTTCGTTTCTCGCCGAAGTGACGGATGGGTATGGGTAAACATTTAAAAACCATACGAATTAACTTTCTATTCTAATTATAATATTTATGTTATCCGACAGGCGTAAAAATAAATGTTCAAAGGGTGGTTTAATGTCCAGTCTAACTGAGAAAATAATTAGAGCGCATTTGGTAGAGTGCCAGGGGCAAACCCCTAGCGCAACCCCCGCAGAGCTAACAAGAGGAAAAGAAATAGCAATAAAAATAGACCAAGCGCTTACGCAGGATGCAACAGGTACAATGACATTTTTGGAATTTGAGGCAATGGACATCCCAGCAGTAAAAACAGATGTTGCAGTTAGCTATGTTGATCACAATATGCTTCAAACTGATTTTAGAAATCCAGACGATCACCTTTATCTTCAAAGTGTTGCAGCGAGATTTGGTGCATACTATTCAAAACCAGGAAATGGTATTTGTCATCAGGTTCATTTAGAGCGGTTTTCTGCACCAGGCAAAACACTGTTAGGAGGGGATTCGCACACACCAACATGCGGGGGCGCAGGCATGCTTGCAATTGGAGCTGGCGGGTTAGATGTTGCAATCGCAATGGGTGGAGGTCCATTTTATTTTGAAATGCCAAAAATAATTGGCGTAAGACTTGTTGGAAAACTTCCAGAATGGAGCGCAGCAAAAGATGTTATTCTCGAGATGCTAAAGCGCTTAACAGTAAAAGGCGGAGTTGGAAAAATATTCGAATACTTTGGTCCAGCTGTAAAAACATTAAGCGTACCGGAGCGTTCTACAATTACGAACATGGGTGCAGAATTAGGTGCAACAACAAGCATTTTTCCAAGTGATGAAACTACTTATCAATATCTAAAGATGCAATCAAGAGAGCATTTATGGGTAGAAACACATGGTGATGAGCGGGATAGTGATTATGACGAGATTATTGAAATAGATTTAAGCAAGCTTGAACCGCTTATGGCAAAGCCACATTCGCCAGATATGGTCGTACCAGTAAAAGAACTCAAAGGAACAAAAGTAAGTCAGGTAATTATTGGCTCATGCACTAATAGCTCGTTTAGGGATTTAATGACAGTTGCAACAATAATGAAAGGCAAGAAAGTTCATCCAAATGTAAGTTTTGCAGTTGTTCCAGGTTCAAAACAGGTTTATGAACAAATTGCACGCAATGGCGCACTCGCAGATCTTATAAGCGCAGGCGCACGCATTTTGGAAAGCGCTTGCGGTCCATGTATTGGGATGGGTCAGGCACCTTCAAGCCAAGGAGTAAGCGTTCGTTCGTTCAATAGAAATTTCCAAGGAAGATGTGGAACACCTGATGCATTTGTTTATCTTACATCACCAGAGGTTTGTGCTGCATGCGCGCTTACTGGAGAAATAACAGATCCGCGCGAACTCGGGCAAGTACCAAAAATCGAATGGCCAGAGCGATTGGCAATTGATGATTCTATGATAATTCCTCCGCCTGCAGATAAACAAAGCGTTGAGATAATCAGAGGGCCAAATATAAAACCATTACCAGAAATGAAGCCATTGGAAAATGCTTTCACAAAAGAGGTACTCATAAAAGTCGGAGACAATGTAACCACAGATCACATTATGCCAGCAGGTGCAAAGATATTACCGCTTAGGAGCAACATTCCAGCAATAAGCGAATTTGTATTTAGTGCAGTTGATCCAAAATTTGTTGCACGCGCAAAAGAAAAACAAGGCGGAATAATTGTTGGTGGAGATAATTATGGACAAGGAAGTTCGCGCGAACATGCAGCAATCGCACCACTTTATCTTGGTGTTAAGGCAGTTATAACAAAGAAATTTGCAAGAATCCACAAAGCGAATTTGCTTAACTTTGGCATACTTCCACTTACATTTATTGATCCGCAGGATTATGATAAAATAGAACAAGGGGATGTTCTTGAAATTGGCGGCATTATATCCGCAGTTAATAATGGCGGTGTAATACAAGTAAAGAACGTTACAAAAGGGTATGAATTTTCAACAAAGTGTGATGTTACAAAGAGAAATGCAGAAATGCTTTTGGCAGGCGGCTTGATAAATCTTACAAAAAATGCTACAAAAACTGTGGCAATGGGCATTGGGCAGTGAGCCATGAGCTAATAACTAAATGGAGGCAAATATTATGGCAGTAGAATTTTCAGATCTAAAACCACCTGGAGAAGGCAGTGCAATCTATATGAATGGTGGCAAACTGCATGTCCCAGACAATCCAATTATTCCTATAATAGAAGGAGATGGCGTAGGCATTGACATCTCTCCAGTTATGAAAAGAGTAGTAGATGAGGCAGTAAAAAAAGCATACAATGGAAAAAGGCATATTGTATGGTTTAAAATTTTAGCAGGCGATGAAAGTTTTAACAAATATAAAACATATTTACCTGATGATACTGTAAAAGCAGTTCAGCATTATCTAGTTGCAATAAAAGGACCGCTTACAACACCAGTTGGCGGCGGCCATAGAAGCCTTAATGTTACAATGAGACAGATGCTTGATTTATACTGCTGCGTAAGGCCAGTTCGTTATTTTGATGGCGTGCCAGCTCCAGTGAAAGAACCAGATAAGCTTAATGTTGTTGTTTTCAGAGAAAATACTGAAGATGTTTACGCTGGCATAGAATGGAAACAAGGTACTGAAGAAGTAAAAAAGATGATTAATTTTCTTAATAATGAAATGGGCAAAAAGATTCCAGAGGATTCTGGAATAGGAATAAAACCAATGAGCATAACACGTACCAAGCGTCTTGTTGAGGCTGCAATAAATTACGCAATAAAATACAATAGAAAAACCGTTACGCTAATGCATAAAGGAAATATTATGAAGTTTACAGAAGGTGCATTTCGCGAATGGGGTTATGAAGTAGCAAAAGAGAAATTCAGGGATAAAATTGTTACAGAAGAAGAAGTGAATCAAGGTGCGAGCAAGGAAGGAAAGATTTTAGTTAATGATCGTATTGCAGACAGCATGTTTCAGCAGATATTGCTAAGGCCAGATGAATATGATGTTATTGCCACACCAAATCTAAATGGTGATTATATTAGTGATGCAGCAGCAGCGCAGGTTGGTGGTTTAGGTATTGCGCCAGGTGGCAATATTAATTATGTAACAGGCCATGGATTTTTCGAAGCAACACATGGCACTGCGCCAAAGCATGCTGGCCAGGATAAAGTAAACCCAGGTTCGCTTCTTTTATCTGCAGCAATGATGCTTGAGTATATGGGATGGACAGAGGCTGCAGATCTTATCACAAAAGGTTTCGAAGAAACAATAAAACAAAAAACAGTTACATACGATCTCGCAAGGCAAACAGATGGAGCGAGAGAGGTAAAATGTTCGGAATTTGGAGAAGCGATAATAAAGAATATGTAAGGTGATAAGTATTCCACGAAAAAAAATCCGCGAATATGATGCAAAAAAAATGCTTGCTGCAAACCTAGCCAAATATGGTTATGACATTTCACTAGAGGTAGCTAAGGTTGATGAGCATACAAGTTTTGAAGCACTAGAGAGCGAGCATTCCTGGCTAAAAACAAAAAAGCTAGTGGTAAAACCAGACCAGCTCATTGGCAAAAAAGGAAAACGTAATCTTGTTCTTCTAAATGCAAGTATTGATGAAGCAAAAAAATTCATTAAAGGAAATATGGGCAAGACAGTTGAGATTGGCAGTGTCTCAGGTGTGCTTACAAACTTCATAATTGAGCCATTTGTTGAACATGACAACGAATATTTCTTGGCAATCATGTCCCAGAGGGAAGAAGATAT
>Ga0209343_10000474_pt1 | contig 56642 bp, 54 predicted proteins | sample RifCSPlowO2_02_FD_184026 | JGI IMG/M metagenome (GOLD analysis project Ga0209343, IMG submission 184026) | Groundwater microbial communities from Rifle, Colorado - Rifle CSP2_plank lowO2_0.2 (SPAdes) (version 2) | ecosystem: Environmental > Aquatic > Deep subsurface > Groundwater | place...
TCATTCACTCTGATCAAACCTGTGCGATCCATTTGCGATGGGTGTGGATCGACATCAAGATGCCAAACCCGGTCATCAGCGTCACCATCGAGGTGCCGCCGTAGCTAATAAAGGGCAACGGCACGCCGACCACCGGCAACAAGCCACTGACCATGCCGATATTGATAAACACATAGATAAAGAAGGTCATCGTCAGGCTGCCGGCCAACAGCTTACCGAAGAGTGTCTGCGCCTGGGCAGTAATCACCAGGCCACGGGCCACCAGTAACAAATAAACCAGCAGCAGCAGACAGATGCCGACCAGGCCGAACTCCTCGCCGAGCACGGCAATAATAAAGTCCGTATGGCTTTCCGGCAAAAAATCCAGGTGCGATTGGGTGCCCAGCAGCCAACCCTTGCCGAACACCCCACCGGAGCCAATCGCCGCCTTGGACTGGATGATGTTCCAGCCGGTGCCCAGCGGATCGCTTTCCGGGTCGAGAAAGGTCAGCACCCGCTGCTTCTGGTAGTTGTGCATGACAAAGGTCCACATGCCCACCGCCACCGGCACGATGGCCAGCAGCGCACTGACAATCCAGCGCCAGCGCAGGCCGGCCATAAAGGTCACGAAGGCGCCCGAGGTCAGCACCAGCAAGGCCGTACCGAGGTCCGGCTGGCGCACGATCAGCGCAAACGGGATGCCGATCAGCAACAGGCTGATGGCCAGGTGCTGCAGGCGCGGCGGCAGGCTGCGCTTGGACAGATACCAGGCGATGGTGGCCGGCATGATGATTTTCATCAGCTCCGAGGGCTGGAAGCGGATCACCCCTGGGATGTTGATCCAGCGCGTGGCGCCCATGGCGTTGTGGCCCATCACATCCACAACCACCAGCAGCAACACACCCAGCACGTAGCCGACCGGCACCCAACGCGCCATAAAGCGCGGCTCGAACTGGGCCACGATAAACATCGCCACCAGGCCGATGCCGAACGAGGCGGCCTGCTTGAACAGCAGGTCCCAGTTCTTGCCGCTGGCCGAATAGAGGACGAACAGGCCGCCGGAAATCAGGATCACCAGCAATAACAGTAACTGCCCATCGATATGCAGGCGCTGCAACAGGCTGGCGCGCCGACGCATGACATCCTCGCGGGACAGGCTGCGGTCAAAATTGCTGTTCATGGCTGCTTGCTCACTGCACTCACGGGCCCACGATACTCCGCTTTGAGCTGCCCATCGGGGCCGAGCAACCAGGCATCCAGCACCTGCTTGACCACCGGCGCGGCGACCCCGGAGCCGGACTCACCGTTCTCGACCATTACCGCCACCGCGATCTGCGGCTTGTCGGCCGGGGCAAAGCCGATAAACAGGGCGTGGTCGCGATGGCGCTCCTGGACCTTGGAGCGGTCGTACTTCTCGCCCTGCTTGATCGCCACCACCTGGGCCGTGCCGCTCTTGCCGGCAATCCGGTACAGCGCCGTGTCGCCGACCTTGCGCGCCGTGCCACGGGCGCCGTGCATCACCTGTTGCATGCCGTTGCTGGCCTGCTGCCAACTGCGCGGATCATGCAGACGAATATCCGCCGGCGGATTGGGATCGATGGGCGCCACACCGCCAATCTCCTTGGCCAGGTGCGGGCGATACCACTTGCCCTGGTTGGCCAGCAAGGCGGTGACCTGGGCCAGTTGCAGGGGCGTGGTCTGCATATAGCCCTGGCCGATGCCGAGAATCAGGGTTTCCCCCGGATACCAGGCCTGGCGGTAGCGGGCGCGCTTCCACTCGCGGGACGGCATCAAGCCCGCCGACTCCTCGAACATATCCAGCGAGACCTTTTGGCCGATACCGAACTGGCCCAGGTACTTGCCCAGGCGATCGACCCCAAGCTTGTGGGCGAGGTCGTAAAAATAGGTGTCGTTGGAGCGCATGATGGCCATTTCCATGTTCACCCAGCCATCGCCCGTGCGGTTCCAGTTGCGGTATTTGTGCTCGTAATTGGGCAACTGATAGAAGCCTGGGTCGAACACCCGACTGGCGCCGGTCACCACGCCGCTGTCCAGCCCAGCCACCGCCACCGCCGGCTTGATCGTCGAGCCCGGCGGATACAGGCCGCGCAGCACGCGGTTGAACAGCGGCCGATCGATCGAGTCGCGCAACTCGGCATAGGCCTTGAAGCCGATGCCGGTGACAAACAGATTGGGGTTGAAACTGGGTTGGCTGACCATCGCCAGCACATCGCCGTTGCTCGGATCGATGGCCACCACCGCACCGCGCCGCCCAGCCAGGGCCGCCTCGGCGGCCTTTTGCAACTGCACATCGAGGGTCAGGCGAATATCCTTGCCGGGCAGCGGATCGGTGCGTTTGAGCACCCGCGACACGCGCCCACGGGCGTTGGTCTCGACCTCCTCATAACCGACCTGACCATGCAGCTCAGCCTCATAGAAGCGCTCGATGCCGGTCTTGCCGATATGGTGGGTGCCACTGTAGTTGATCGGATCGAGCACCTTCAGCTCGGCCTCGTTGATCCGCCCGACATAGCCCACCGAATGGGCAAAATGCTCACCCAGCGGATAATGCCGGACCAACTGCGCCACCACCTCGACACCGGGCAAGCGGAACTGATTAACCGCAATGCGGGCAATCTGCTCCTCGCTCAGCTCGAACAGGATCGGCACCGGCTCAAACGGCCGGCGGCCCTGGCGCATGCGCTTCTCGAACAAATTGCGGTCGTCCGGGCTCAGCTCCAGCACCTCGACGATCACATCCAGCAGCCCGCGCCACTCGGCACCGGCGCGCTCGCGGGTCATGGTCAGGCTGAAGCTCGGCCGGTTGTCGGCGATGATCACCCCGTTGCGGTCGAAGATCAGCCCACGGGTCGGCGGGATCGGCTGCACGTGTACCCGGTTGTTCTCCGACAGGGTCGAGTGATACTCGTACTGAATCACCTGAAGGAAATACAACCGCGCGATCAGCACGCAGACCAGCAATACAATCGCCACGGCGCCGACCACTACGCGTTTGCGTACCAGGCGGGCGTCTCTTTCGTGGTCCTTGATACGGATCGGCTGCGGCATTCTTAGTCAGTCGCAATCATCGGAATAAGGGTTTGCCGGGCGGGCAATCACTTGTGATAAGGGTGCCCGGACAACACCGTCCAGGCGCGATAAATCTGCTCGCCAAGCAGGATGCGCACCAGCGGATGCGGCAGGGTCAAGGGCGACAGCGACCAGCGCTGCTCACTGCGCGCGCAGACTTCCGGGGCCAGACCCTCGGGGCCGCCGACCATCAGATTGACGGTGCGCGCATCCAGGCGCCAGCGATCCAGCTCCACCGCCAACTGCTCGGTGCTCCAGGGTTTGCCTTGGACTTCCAGGGTGACAATGCGTTCCCCTGGCTGCACCTTGCTCAGCATCGCCTCGCCTTCCTGACGGATCAGGCGCGCCACATCGGCGTTCTTGCCACGGGTATTGAGCGGGATTTCCACCAACTCCAGGGCCAACTCGGCGGGCAGACGCTTGGCATATTCATGCCAGCCTTCCTCCACCCACTTGGGCATCCGCGAGCCCACGGCGATCAAACGCAAGCGCACAGGCGGGCCTTACTCGGAGTCGCTGCTGAACTGTTCCGGGCTGTGCTGGGCACGGCTCAACTCGGCGCCCTGCCACAGACGCTCAAGGTCGTAGAACTGGCGCGCGGTCGGCAGCATCACGTGTACCACCACGTCGCCGAGGTCGAGCAGGGCCCACTCGCCGGTGTCCATGCCTTCACTGCCGAGCGGACGCACGCCCTGCTCCTTGACCTTCTCCAGGACGTTATCGGCCAGCGATTTAACGTGACGGCTGGAGCTGCCGCTGGCGATCACCATAAAGTCGGTGACGCTGGTTTTTTCCCGCACGTTGATGCTGACAATGTCCTGGGCCTTGACGTCTTCCAGGGCGGCGATGGCCAGCTTGGCGACTTCTTCACTGCTCAGTTGGTGTGCTTGCTTGGGCTTTTGCATAAATAACTCGTTCTCATGTTCAGTTCGACGCACGGTACAGTCCGTGCGTATGGATATAGGCCAGCACCGGGTCCGGCAGCAAAAACCGCGCCGATTTACCGCTGGCCAGCAAGTGGCGGATCTGCGTGGCGGACACCGCCAACGGCGTCTGCTGCAGCAAGGCAATCTGCCCGCCCGGCCCACGCAGCGCCTGTGGATCGTTAACTTCGCGCGCCGCCAGCAACTGGCTCAGGGCCGGCGGTAAAACCCCACCGGCATCCGGGCGTTGCAGCACCAGCAGATGACAGTGGTTCAACAACTCGTCCCAGCGCTGCCAACTCGGCAACCCGCAAAAGGCATCCCAGCCCAGCAGCAGTAACAACTGATCGTCCGCCGCCAACTCGGCGCGCAACGACAGCAAGGTATCAATGCTGTAGGACGGCCGATCACGCCGCAGCTCGCGATCGTCCACCTGCAACGGCGGGCTGCCCGCTACGGCCAGCGTCACCATGGCCAGACGATCCGCAGCCGACACCTGGGGCGCCGGCCGATGGGGCGGACGGGCACTGGGAATCAGGCGCAGCTCGTCGAGATGCAACTGCTCGGCCACTTCCAGCGCGCTGCGCAAGTGGCCGATATGGATCGGATCAAAGGTGCCGCCCAGCAAGCCGATACGCTTGCCCATCAGGTGCGCCCCATCAAGTACGAATGTGCCCATCACCGAAGACCACGTACTTCTCGCTGGTCAGGCCGTCCAAACCCACCGGGCCACGGGCGTGCAGCTTGTCGGTGGAAATGCCGATCTCCGCGCCCAGGCCGTATTCGAAGCCATCGGCGAAACGGGTCGAGGCATTGACCATCACCGAGGCGGAATCCACTTCGGTGAGGAAGCGCCGGGCATCGCTGAAGTTCTCGGTGATGATCGCGTCGGTGTGCTGCGAGCCGTACTTGTTGATGTGCTCGATGGCCGCATCCAGCGAATCGACGATGCGAATCGCCAGAATCGGCGCGTTGTACTCGGCAAACCAGTCGTCTTCGCGCGCTTCCAGCACGTCGCTGCCGAGCAGCGCGCGGGTCGCGGCGTCGCCACGCAGTTCCACGCCCTTGGCGCGGTAGATCGCCGCCAGCGGTGGCAGCACCTGGGCGGCTACGGCGGCGTGTACCAGCAGGGTTTCCATGGCGTTGCACGGCGAGTAGCGCTGGGTCTTGGCGTTGTCGGCCACGCGGATGGCCTTGTCGAGGTTCGCAGCGATGTCGATATACACGTGGCAGACGCCGTCCAGGTGTTTGATCACCGGCACCTTGGCGTCGCGGCTGATGCGCTCGATCAGACCCTTGCCGCCGCGCGGCACGATCACGTCGACAAACTCCGGCATGCTGATCAGCGCACCGACGGCGGCGCGGTCGGTGGTTTCCACCACCTGCACGGCACTGGCCGGCAAGTCGGCTTCGGCCAGACCGAGCTGAATGCAGCGGGCAATCGCCTGGTTGGAATGAATCGCCTCGGAACCGCCGCGCAGAATGGTGGCGTTGCCGGACTTCAGGCACAGGCTGGCGGCGTCGATGGTCACGTTCGGCCGCGACTCATAGATGATGCCGATCACGCCCAGCGGCACACGCATCTTGCCGACCTGGATACCCGACGGCATATAGCGCATGCCCTGGATCTCACCGATCGGGTCCGGCAGGCTGGCGACCTGACGCAGGCCCTCGACCATGCTATCGATCACCGCCGGGGTCAGCGCCAGGCGATCAACCATGGCCGGCTCCAGGCCACTGGCGCGCGCCGCGACCAGGTCCAATTCATTGGCGGCCACCAGCTCATCGCGGCCGGCATCCAGGGCGGCGGCGGCGGCCTGCAGGGCACGGTTTTTCTGCGCGGTACTGGCCCGCGCCAGCACGCGCGAGGCGCTGCGGGCGGCCTGTCCCAGGCGGGTCATATAGTCGAGCACGGACTCAGTCATGGTCTTGGCAAGTCTGGCGGTTGAAAAAAGTCGCTGAGTATAACGGGCGCGCTGCTCCACGCCCAGCGCTGCGCGGCGGACGGTAGACACACAGTCCGCCACAGTCACGGGTAACGCCGCCATGCCACGCCCGGCCGGCCCGCGCGCGAAACAGTGACAACCACCCAACCCCCGGCCGACCAGGCCGCCCGAAGGTTGGGTAAACAAAAGCACCGGCAATGTTTACCTTGCAAGCATCCCAGCGCCGGCGCCGTTTGCCGCAGCAGCCCAAGAATAAGAGGCGGACCACCGCCGGAGTGCTCGCCATGCGTTATCACTGCGACTACCAGCCCAGCCTGCTCGGCGATGCCCCCCAGGTGCTGCATATCGGCCCTTGGCGCCTGCACTACCTGGCATTTTCCCGCCACGCCACCGATCCGCGGCCACCGGTGTTGCTGCTGGGCGGCGCCTTCCAGAGCTTTCGCTCGTTTAGCGGCGAAGTCGCTGAGCTGTTGAATGAACATCCGGTGATTCTTCTCGACCTGCCGAGCCAAGGCGGCAATCTGCAACTGGCCGCCGAGTTGTCCCTGGCTCAGTTGGCCGACCTGATCGCGGCCTTTATCGACGAGCTGCAACTGCCGCCGGTGATGCCCATCGGCCTGTCCTACGGCTCGGCCCTGGCCGCCCTGTTTGCCGCCCGCCATCCGCGCCACTGCGCGCGTCTGTTGCTGTCGGGGATCACCGCCCTGGCCCGCCCCGGCGCCCGACGCTTGCTGCAAGAGGGCTTGGACCTACTCAGCGGCGAGCAGGCCGGCGCCTTCGCCCAGGGCGCCCTGACCGGCCTGCTCAACCCCCTGCATGCCCAGGACACCGGCGTTTCTCCGGTGTTTCGCAAGGCCCTGCTGCGGCAGATGCAACGCCTGACGCCGATGGAAATTGAGCGTTACCAGCAGAACACCCGACGCCTGTTGGACTTCGCCGGCTTTGCCGCATACCCCGCGTGCCCGACCCTGTTGCTGGCCGGCGAACACGATCACTTCACCCAGCCCTGGGAACATGCGCGCTTTGCCGCCGCCTGCCGCGACGCCGACTGCGTGTTGATCCATCAGGCCGATCACCTGGCGCAATTCGAACGGCGCGAGGCCTGCGCGCGCCTGTACAACCCGTTTCTACGTGGCGAGGCCTTGCCGACCGTCACCCCCGGCGCCAGCCGCCTGGCCCGCAGCCAGTTGCTGCAGCTAAACAAACGCCACGAGACACGCCGGGCACCCTTGAGCCGGCGCGCCACCCTGCGCCAGGCCGACGGCGGCGAATGGTCGGTGGAGATCAGCGAGCTGGGCTTCTTCGGCGGCCTGCTGCAGGGCAATCTGCCGATGGCCGAGGGGCGTGGCTGGCAACTGCAACTGGCCGACCACAGCCGGCATGCCCTGCTGCCGCTGCGCCATGATCGCAGCGCTCTGGCCTTCGTCTTCGTGCACAGCGATGCGGCCGCCAGTGCCGCCCTCGCCGCCCAGCTACAGCCGACCCGCCTGCCAGCAGCGGCCTGCGCCTAGCAGGCCGCTGAAAAACCACCTCGGCTTTGGCTTCCTGCGTCGCCCTGCATCCGTGCAGTCGTGCGTTGGCAATACTGCGTTTTTCAACGGCCTGCTAAAGCCAGGCGCAGACTTGCGCCGCTAAACCCGCGCCTCAATCACCCGCAGCAAACTGGCCTGGCGCAGCACCGGCAGCCCCAGGGCAGGGGCCTGCTGGCCCGGATCGAGGATTGCGGTGCGGGCAAAACCGCAGCGGGCAAAGCCGGCGGCAATCGCCTCGGCATCCCGGTAATGCAGCGGGTAGCTGCCGCGGGTCAGGCGCCCGATCAGCTCAACGCCCCAACGCAATTGCCGATAGCGCGGATGCTCTTGCAAATCCGGGTAGAGCTCGGTCAGGTAGGTGGCCTGGGGGAAGCGCCGCAACTCAAGCGCCAAGCGCCGCCAAAAGTCCTCGATCAGGGGCAGCTCGAAGTAATTGACCAGCCCCTCGGTAATCACCAGCACCGGCCGCGTAGGGTCCAGCTCGGCAAACAGGCTGGCCAGGCTGCCGGCGCCCTGGGCGGCGAGAATATCCACGCTGGTCACCTGATGCTGGCCGCTCAGCCAGCCCTGGCCCTGCAACAGCAGGCGCTTGCGCGCGGCCATCTGCGGCAGGTCCGCTTCCAGGTAGCGCAACTGCGGGTAACGGGCGGTAAAACGCCGGCCACGGGGCGACAGGCCACAGGCGATCTCGACCACCTGGGCAACCCCCTCCTGTTCGATGGCCTGGGTCAGGCGCGCATCAATCAGCAGATGCCGTTGCAACAGCAGGCTTTCCACATCCAGGCCAAAGCCGACCCGCGCGCCCCAGGTAATCGGCCGCAACAGGCCGTGGGTCCAGCGCCCGAAGTGGGTGACAAAGGCCGGATCGGCCAGTTGATGGCGATACCAGACGTAGCCGGTGTAATGGGCACTGGGGGAAATGTGCGCACTGCTGGCTCGGGAGCGCTTAGCCATGGGACAAACTCTTATTGTTATGATGGCCGCCAGACTATGCCCCAGCGCCCTGCCGTGACAGCTCATGCCCGACGATCCCACCCTTAGTTTGCCCTGGCCGCAGGCCCGTCCCCTGGACGATGGTTTCTTTCAGCGGGACGCCCAATGCGTGGCCCGTGACTTGCTCGGCAAAGTCATCCGTCACCGGCTCAACGGCCAGTGGCTGGCGGCCCGCATCATCGAAACCGAAGCCTACTACCTGGCGGAAAAAGGCAGTCACGCCTCCCTCGGCTACACCGAAAAACGCCGCGCACTGTTCCTCCCCGGCGGGCATATCTACATGTATTACGCCCGTGGCGGCGACTCGTTGAACTTCAGCGCCGCAGGCCCCGGCAACGCCGTGCTAATCAAGGCCGCCAGCCCCTGGCAAGACCGGCACTCGCCGGCCGCCGCAGTGCTCGCCATGCAGCGCAACAACCCCACGGCACAAGGCCAGCCACGCCCGCTGGAACGCCTGTGCAGCGGCCAGACCCTGCTGTGCCGCGCCCTGGGCCTGAAGGTGCCGGAATGGAACGGCCAGCGTTTCGATCGGCAACGCCTGTTTGTCGACGACCTCGGCCTGCGTCCACCCGTAATCATCCAGACCACCCGCCTGGGCATCCCCGCCGGGCGCGACGAACATCTGCCCTATCGCTTTGTCGATGCCGCCTTCGCCCGCCACTGCACGCGCAACCCGCTGCGCCGTGGCCAACTGGAAGGCCGCGACTACCAGTGCCTGAGCGTTGAGGAACACCCTCGTGCTTGACAGTTTCGCCAGCCTGACGGCCTGGTTGGCCCAGCACCCCGAATGGTTGGGCTGGGCGATATTCCTGGTGGCGTGCATTGAGTGCCTGGCCCTGGTCGGCATTCTGGTGCCCGGCGTGGCCATGCTCTTCGGCCTCGGTGTACTGGCCGGCGGCGGCGTGCTCAGCCTCGGCACAACCCTGTTGCTGGCACTGGCCGGCGGCCTGCTCGGCGATGCGTTGTCGTACGCCATTGGCCGCCGCTTTCATCAGCGTATCCGTTGCCTGCCCCTGTTGCGCGACCACCCGGAATGGCTGGACAGCGCCGAACAGTACATGCGCCGCTACGGCGTTGGCAGCCTGCTGATCGGCCGCTTTATCGGCCCACTGCGACCGCTGCTGCCGCTGATGGCCGGGATGCTCGACATGCCGCTGGGGCGTTTTCTCGCCGTCAGCCTGCTGGCCGCCTGCGGCTGGTCAGTGGCTTATCTGCTGCCCGGCTGGGCCACCGGCGCCGCCCTGCGCCTGCCGCTGCCAGCGGGATTCTGGGGCCAGGCTGGAGTCGTCGCCGGCGGCCTGGGGGCGTGGCTGCTGCTGAGCATCCACAGCGGCCTGCGCCAACAACCGCGTGCCGCGGCCCTGGCCAGCGGGCTCGGCGCGGTGTTGCTGATCGGCCTGTTGCTGGGCTGGAAGCATCTGAATGAATTCGACCAGGGCCTGCTGGCGCTGCTGCAAAGCGAACGCAGCCCAGCCCTGGACAGCCTGATGGTGCTGGCCACGCGCCTGGGCGACTTCACCAGCCAATTGGCCGTCGCCGGCCTGCTGGTGACGCTGCTGGTGCTCAGCCGGCAGTGGCGCGCCGCCCTGTTTGCCGGCAGTGCCCTGCTGTTCACCGCGCTCAGCAATGGCGCGCTGAAACACCTGCTGGCGCGCACCCGTCCGCAGGTGCTGCTCGACCCGTTGCACAGCTACAGCCTGCCCAGCGGCCACAGCTCGGCGGCCTTCGCCTTTTGCCTGGTGCTGGCGCTGCTCGCCGGTCGTGGCCAGCCGCCGCGCTGGCGCCTGACCTGGCTGCTGCTGGCCAGCCTGCCGGCCAGCAGCATTGCCCTGTCGCGGGTCTACCTGGGAGCACACTGGCCGACCGACATCCTCGCTGGCGCGTTACTCGCCAGTTGCTGGTGCGCCCTGTGCATGGCGCTGTGTGAGCGCCAACAACCACTGCCGGCGCTGGCGAGCAAAGTCTGGTGGCTCATCATCCCGGCCTGTACGGCCCTGCTGCTGGCCATCGCCACCAGCGCCTTGCCGGAGGCGCTGCTGCGCTACCGCTACTGAATCAATCCTGCAAGCGCTCGAGCAGGCGCTGGATCAGCGCCAGTTGTTCGCCCGGCTGCGCCAGTGCCAGCAGGGCCAGTTTCTGCTGCAGAGTGAACGGCAACAGGTAAGCCAACTGATTGGCCAGGGCCTGCTGGCCGCTGACCCGGCCATCCAGGCCCAGCCCGGCAACCAGTGGGTGCTCGGCCAGAGTGGCCAGCAGAGCGACGAGATCCGCCTGCTCACGGGCCAGCGGCAGATCGTCGCCTGGCGCCAACCATTGCACCTCGGCCAACAATAATTGATCGGCCTGCACCTGGCTGGCGCCGACCCGAAAGCGCCGACCGCCTTCCACGCGAATGCCGAGCAAACCATTGGGCAGCTTTTGCCAATCGCGGATCAGCGCCTCGCAGCCCAGCTCGGCGCAGTGGCTGGCGGCCACACCGACCTCGCGTCCCGCCAGCAAAGCGACCACACCGAAGCCACCGCCCTGTTTCAGGCAGCGCGTGAGCATGTCCAGATAGCGCGGCTCGAACAGTTGCAGGTCGAGGGTACAACCGGGGAACAGCACGGTATTGAGGGGAAACAGCGGCAACATCACCGGCGCCTGGCTCATACCAGCAACGCCACTACCAGCGGCAGAAACACCGCGGTGGCCACCCCCATCAGGCTCATCGCCAGGGCGGCAAAGGCGCCGCTCTCTTCGCTCTCCTGCAGGGCCTGGGCGGTGCCGACCGCGTGGGCGGTCAGGCCCAGGGCCATGCCCAGCGCCGCGGGATGCTGGACACCGACACGGCGCAACAGCTCCGGCCCGCACATGGCCCCCAGCACGCCGGTAATCAGCACGAACACCGCGGCCAGGGCCGCCACACCGCCAATCTGCTCGGCCACCAGCATGGCGATCGGCGAGGTCACCGACTTCGGCGCCATGGTCATCAGGATCATCGGTTCGGCGCCCAAGGCCCAGGCCAGCACCACGCCCAGCAGCGTCGCCACGACCCCCGCAATCAACAGAGTCAGCAGGGTCGGCCAGAGCAGTTGGCGGATGCGCCGCAGGTTGACGAACAGCGGCACCGCCAAGGCCACCGTGGATGGGCCGAGCAGAATGATCAGCAACTGCGCGCTCTGCTGGTATTCGCGGTAGTTAAGGCCACAGGCCAGGAGCACGCCGATCACCAGCAGCATCGACAGCAACACCGGCTGCAGCAGCGGCTTGAGCAACCGCCAGTGCGTCCGCTCGTAGGCCGCCAGGGCCAGTTGATAGGTGCCCAGGGTGATCCCCACACCAAACAGCGGATGATGGATCAACGCCTGCCAGGCCGCGGGCCAGTCCAGGTTCATGGCGCCTCCCGGCGGCGCGCCTGGCGCTCGATCAGGGCCTGCATCAGCCAGCCGGTAAACACCAGCGACAGCAGCAGCGACAGCACCAGCGCACCGACAATCGCCCAGAAGTCGGCAATGATCGCCTCGGCATAGACCATCACCCCAACCGCCGCCGGCACCAGCAGCAGCGGCAGATAACGCAGCAGACCGCTGGCCGCCACCGTCAACGGCTCGCCGACCTCACCGCGCAGCAGGAGGAACACGAACAGCAGCAGCATGCCGATGATCGGCCCCGGCAACATGGGTAAAAGCAGAACATTGAGGGCGGTGCCGAACAATTGAAACAGCACCAGCCAGGTCAGGCCACGTAGCAGCATGGGAGTCTCCAGCGGGATGGCGCGGCCATTATGGCATGCCGGCCGCGCGTCAATGGCTTACACCTTGGCATGCTCTTCGCGGCTTGACCGGGCACGCTCTGCGTGATGATCTAGGGGTCACGGAGTTACACCCCTAAAAATAACAACACCCGCATCCTCAAGGAGGATCTATGCCGCTCGTACCCGTAGCAGAACTCAAGGACTATATCGGCAAGGAACTTGGCAGTTCCCAATGGCTGAGCATCGACCAGGAGCGCATCAACCAGTTCGCCGAATGCACCGGCGACCACCAGTTCATCCACGTCGATCCGGAGAAGGCCAAGCTGACCCCGTTCGGCGGCACCATTGCCCACGGCTTTCTGTCGCTGTCGCTGCTGCCGATGCTGATGGAGAAAATCATGATCATGCCGCAAGGCCTGAAGATGGCCGTCAACTATGGCCTGGACAGCCTGCGCTTTATCCAGCCGGTCAAGGTCAACTCCAGGGTGCGCCTGGTGCTGAGCCTGGTCGAGGTCAGCGAAAAGAACCCCGGCCAGTGGCTGCTCAAGGCCCGCGCCGTGCTGGAAATCGAAGGCTCGGCGAAACCGGCCTATATCGCCGAACCCCTGACCCTCTGCTTCGTCTGAACGCAGCCCGCGCGACAACCTGCACGGGGCGCCAATGGCGCCCCGTGTGCATTTCTCCCCGCCACTTTGCGGCATACTGACCAGGCCCCGTCGACCTGGATGTCTGCCATGCGCCACCTGCTTGCCCCCTTGAGCCTTGCCCTGCTGTTGACTGCCTGCGGCCAGGGCGAACCCCTGACGCCGCCCAACGCCGTGCTGCCGGATGGCGGCCGCTATCGCGGCGAGGTTGTCGATGGCCTGCTGCAGGGCCAGGGGCGGGTCGATTACCGCAATGGCAGTTGGTACGCCGGGCACTTCAAGGATGGCCAGGCCGACGGTCACGGCGAATGGCAGGGCAGCAATGGCGAGCGTTATGTCGGGGAATTCCGCCAGGGCCTGTTCCATGGCCTGGGCCAACTCAGCGACGCCGACGGCAACCGTTACCAGGGCCAGTTCAAGCACGGTCGCCGCCACGGCGAAGGCCAGTTGCAGCAAGGCCTCCTGAGCTACCACGGCGGCTTCAAGGCCGACCGTTATCACGGCTTCGGCACCCTCGAGCTGCCCGACGGCAGCCGCTATCAGGGCGCCTTTAAACAGGGCGAGCCCAACGGCCAGGGCAGCCGCAGCGACGCCGAGGGCGAGCGCTTCACCGGCGAGTTCGTGCATGGCCAACTGAACGGCCAGGGCAGCTACAGCGGCAGCGATGGTGCCAGCTACAGCGGCGCCTTTCGTGACAACCAGTTCCACGGCCAGGGCCGCTATGCAAGCGCCGAGGGCGACGTCTGGCTGGGCACCTTCAAGCAAGGCGCACTGAGCGGTGCGGGGGAATTCCATGGCGCCGACCAGCGCCACTACCAGGGCCAGTTCCGGCACTGGCGCTTTGCCGGCCAGGGTCGCTTGAGTCTGGCCGATGGCAGCGTCTACCAGGGCCAGTTCGCCCGTGACCTGTACCACGGCAAAGGGCGCCTGACCCTGGCCGATGGCAACGCGCAGGCCGGCGAGTGGCACTACGGTGAGCGGCGCCGCGACGAACAGCAAAAAACCCTCAGCGATCCGCTGGAGCTGGGCTTGCTGGCCCAGGGCGCGCTGCTCGAACAGGCCCTGGCGGGCGTTCCCGCCTCGACTCCGGCAATTGAGCTGTACAGCCTGACCGTGGCCGGTGATGGCCAACAGAGCGTGTTTCTGCGCGAGGCCGAGTTCGCCAATCAACTGCTCAGCCAGCGCTTTGCCGCCCGCGGTCAGATCAGCCTGATCAACCACCGCGATCACCTGCAGGACCGCCCCCTGGCCACCCGCGAAAACCTCAGCCGCGCAGTGCAGACCCTGGCCCAGCGCAGCGGCCCGGAAGACCTGATCTTTATCTACCTGACCAGCCACGGCTCCAGTCGCCATGAACTGGCCCTGGTGCAGCCGCGCCTGGAGCTCAACGACCTGCCCGCCAGCGCCCTGGCCGAGCTGCTCAAGCCCCTGCAGCAACGGCATAAGGTGGTGGTGATTTCCGCCTGCTATGCCGGCGGCTTTATCCCGCTGCTGAAAGATGCCAAGACCCTGGTGATCAGCGCGGCGCGCGCCGACCGGGTGTCGTTTGGCTGCGCGGAAGACGCCGACTTCACCTATTTCGGCCGCGCCTTGCTGCGCGATGCCCTGAACCAGACCGACGACCTGCAGCAAGCCTTCGTGCTGGCCAAACAGCAGATTGCCGCCCGCGAACAGGCCGAGGACTTCGAGCCGTCCGAGCCACAGATCTGGGCGCCCAAGGCGGTGCTCGCCCAGTGGCACAAAATGCGCCAGCAGCACGCCGAGCAGGCGCTAAGCGCCGCCGCCACGGACAAACCAGCAGCCAGCCACTAAGCTGAGCTTAAACCGCAGAGAGGTTGTCCATGTACCTAACCCCGCAACGCATTCTGCTCGCCGGCGCCACCGGTCTGACCGGCGAGCACCTGCTTGATCGCCTGCTCAATGAGCCGACCGTGGCCCGCGTGCTGGCCCCCAGCCGGCGGCCGCTGGTGGCCCACCCGCACCTGGAGAATCCGGTCGGCGAGCTGGCTGCGTTGCTGCCGCAGCTGAGCGGCAACGTCGATATTGCCTTCTGCTGCCTGGGCAGCACGCTCAAGCAGGCCGGCTCCGAGGCGGCCTTTCGCGCCGTCGACCATGACCTGGTGCTGGCCTTTGCCGAGCGCGCCCGCGCCCTCGGCGCCCGCCACCTGCTGGTGATCAGCGCCCTGGGCGCCGATGCGCACTCGGCGCTGTTCTACAACCGGGTCAAGGGCGAACTGGAAGCCGCCCTGCAGGCCCAGAACTGGCCACAACTGACCATCGTCCGGCCGTCCCTGCTGCTCGGGGCGCGGCGCAAATTCCGCCTCGGCGAACGCCTGCTGGCGCCTCTGGCACGCTGGATTCCGGGCAAGTACCGCGGCATCAAGGCCAGCACCCTGGCCCACGCCCTGTGGCGTCTGGCCCTGGAGGAGGAGGACGGCACGCGCATCGTCGAGTCCGACCAGCTACGCCGGCTGGGGCGCTAAATGAATCTGTACGACCAGCATGTGTTGCCACACCTGATCGACTTCGCCTGCGGCATGGGTGCGGTGATGAAGACCCGCGCGCAGATCGTCCCCCAGGCCGTGGGCCGAGTGCTGGAGATCGGCATCGGCAGCGGCCTCAACCTGAGCTTCTACGACCCGACCAGGGTCAGCCTGATCGTCGGCGTCGATCCGGCGGCGGCGATGCACAAACTGGCTCGGCAACGGGCCGCGCAAATCCGCATTCCGGTTGAGATGATCGCCCTGGAGCTGGACCAGATCCAGGCCGCCGATGCCAGCTTCGACAGCATCGTCTGCACCTTTACCCTGTGTACCATCCCCGATGCCGCCACGGCGCTGCTGGAGATGCGCCGGGTGCTCAAGCCCGGCGGCAAGCTGCTGTTCAGCGAGCACGGCCTGGCACCGGATCTGCCGGTGGCGCGCTGGCAACATCGCCTGACCCCGCTGTGGAAACCCTTCAGCGGCGGCTGCCACCTGAACCGCGACATCCCCGCACTGATCCGCGCCGGCGGCTTTCGTATCGGCCAACTCGACAGCAGCTACCTGCAAGGCCCACGGCCGATGACCTGGGTGTGGCGCGGCTGGGCCGATTGAGGGTGCGCCCCCACGCCCTGAGCTAAGGTGATCATTAGCCCCCAGGGATTCTTACCGTGCCCAGCACCTGCCGCCCCACCACTCGCTCGCCCGCCCGCCTGCTGCGCCTTGTGCTGCTGGGCGTGGCGCTGCTGAGCCATTTTGCGGCCAGCGCCCAGACCGTACGAGTCGGCGTCTATGCCAACGAGCCGAAGCTGCTGCAGGGCGCCGACGGGCGCCTGTCGGGGATTTTCGGCGAGCTGCTGGAGCATATCGCCGAGACCGAGGGCTGGACCCTGCAGGCAGTGCCCTGCGAGTGGCAGCAGTGCCTGGAGCAGACCCGCGATGGCAGCATTGATTTGATGCCCGACGTCGCCTGGAGCGAAGAGCGGGCAGCCTTTCTCAGCTTCCACAGCACCCCGGCCCTGTTCAGTTGGTCGCAGCTATACAGCCATGGCGATCTGCGTCTGGCCTCGCTGCTCGATCTGCAGGGGCGGCGCATCGCCGTGCTGCAAGGCTCGGTGCAGCAGGAGTACCTGCAAAACCTGCTCGACAGCTTTGGCGTCCAGGCCCAGTTGCTGCCCCAGGCCAGCTTGCTCGAGGGCTTTGCCCTGGTGGCCAGCGGCGGCGCCGATGCGGCGGTGGCCAACCAGCGCTTTGGCGATTTCCAGGCGCCGCGCTTCGGCCTGCGCGACACCACCATCATGTTCCAGCCGGCGCGACTGTTTTACGCCAGCGGCAAGGGCCGCAATGCCGCACTGCTGACGGCCATCGACGCACAGTTGCAGCAGTTGCAGGCCGACAATCACTCGGCCTACTACCAGATCCTCCAGCGCTGGGGCGGCCAGCCACTGCCGCGACGCATCTCCATGACGCTGTGGTGGAGCCTGGCCGCACTGGGCGCACTGCTGCTCTTGGCCGTGGCCGGCAACCTGTGGCTGCGCCGGCGGGTGGCGGCGCAGACCCGGCACATCCTCAATGAGGAAAAACGCCTGAACACCATCCTCGACAGCGTCGAGGCGTTTATCTACATCAAGGACCAGAACCTGCGTTATCAGTACGCCAACCGCAAGGTCTGCGAGCTGTTCGGCCAGCCCCTGCAGGCGGTGGTCGGGCAGACCGACGAAGCCTTCTTCAATGCCGAAACCGTGGCCAACCTGCGGGAAAACGACCGCCTGGTATTGCAGCGCGGCGAGCGGGTGGAAACCGAGGAGATCAATCGTCACCTCGACGGCAGCCCGGCGCAGACCTTTCTCTCGGTGAAGATCCCGTTGCGTCACCCGGATGGCTCGATCTACGCCCTGTGCGGGATTTCCACCGACATCAGCGAGCACAAGAAAAACCTCGAGCAAATCCACCAACTGGCCTTCTATGACCCGCTCACCGGCCTGGCCAATCGCCGCCTGCTCTTCGACCGCCTGCAGCAATCCCTGACCCGCCACGGGCGCAAACGCCAGGACGGCGCCTTGCTGTTTATCGACCTGGACCGCTTCAAGGACATTAACGACACCCTCGGCCACGCCCTCGGCGACCAGTTGCTGCAACAGGTCAGCGAACGCCTGCGCGAACAGTGCCGGGCCGGCGATACCCTGGCGCGCCTGGGCGGCGATGAGTTTGTCCTGCTCCTGGAAAGCCTGGCCCAGCAACCCCACCTGGCCATCGGCGAGATCGAGACCGTGGCCGGCAAGGTGCTGCGCAGCCTGGCCGCGCCCTACCTGCTGGCCGGCCAGCCGCACAGTTGCACGGCCAGCATTGGCGTGGCGTTGTTTTCCGATGCCCAGGGCGATGTCGAGGAGCTGTTCAAGCGCGCCGACCTGGCCATGTACGAGGCCAAGGGCGGCGGGCGCAACGCCCTGCGCTTCTTCAATCCGCAGATGCAGGCGAGCATCAACAGCCGCACGGCCCTGGAGCGGGAGATGCGCGAAGGTCTGCAGCGCGGTGAGTTCTTCCTTGATTACCAGCCCCAGGTCGGCCGCCACGGCCAGTTGCTCGGCGCCGAAGCGCTGCTGCGTTGGCAACACCCGCAGCGCGGCGTGGTGGCGCCGGGCGAGTTTATTGCGCAGGCCGAAAGCTGCGGCCTGATCCTGCCCCTGGGGCGCTTTGTCCTGCGCCAAGCCTGCGCCCAACTGGCCGCCTGGGAACAGGAGCGGCAATCCCCGCGGGTGACCCTGGCGGTGAATGTCAGCGCCCGCCAACTGCATGGCGCCGAGTTCGTCAGCGATGTGCTCGACGCCCTGACCGAAAGCGGCGCCGACCCCACACGCCTGGAGCTGGAGCTGACCGAAAGCCAGTTGGCCGAAGACGTCGAGGCCATGATCGAACGCATGCAGCAACTGCGCGAATACGGGGTGCGCTTTGCCCTGGACGATTTCGGTACCGGCTACTCATCCCTCAGCTACCTCAAGCGCCTGCCCCTGGCACGCCTGAAAATCGACCGCAGCTTCGTTCGCGAGCTGCTCAGCGACAGCAACGACGTGGCCATAGTGCGCACCATCGTGGCTCTGGGTCGGAGTCTGGAACTGGAGGTCATCGCCGAAGGCGTGGAGTCCCAGGAGCAGCTTGAGTTGCTGCTGCAGCTGGGCTGCGAGAACTTTCAGGGCTACCTGCTCGGCCGCCCCGGCCCGCCAACGGCCCTGGGCTTAACCTCGAGCGAGGACAGCTAAGTCAAGCCAGGCGGATTGTGTAGCGCGGATAAACTCTGCGGAATTTACCCGGCTACAGCGATGCCGCCTTAAGCGAACGGCGGTGCGCCCGCTGGAGAGGGGTTTAGCAGGAGCACTTACCGCAGCAGCCAACCGGCTCGGCGGCCTTGTTGAGCTGGCGGGACAGCTCGTCCTTCATGGCCACACGCTCGGCCTTGAGGGTCGACAGCGCGTCTTCATCCAGCAGTTCGATACCGTCTTCGATACGGCAGATGCGCTTGTCCAGCGCCTCATACTCATCGGCCAGACGGGCAAAGTGCTGATCCTGCTGACGCAGGTTGTGCAGTTGCTCGCGCAGTTCCGGGAAGTCGGCGGTCAACGAATGGTGTTCTACGTGCATGGGACAGCTCCTGTGATAATTATTCTCAGGCTAGCCTTGCCGCTCGTGCGGCCCCTTGATCAGGATCAAAGGCGCCGAGGTTAGCGCGCCGCCCGTCGCCGCAGCTGGCGCCAGGCGGCGGGATGACGGCGCCCCGGTTGGGGCCTTACACTGCCGCCACCCACCTCCACAAGGAAGCAACCCATGAGCGTGCTCAGTGAATTCAAGGCCTTCGCGGTCAAAGGCAACGTGGTCGATATGGCCGTCGGCATCATCATTGGTGCGGCCTTCGGCAAAATCGTCAGCTCCTTTGTCGGCGACATCATCATGCCGCCGATCGGCCTGCTGATCGGCGGGGTCGACTTCACCGACCTGGCCATCACCCTCAAGGCCGCCGAAGGCAGCGCCCCGGCCGTGATGCTCAGCTACGGCAAATTTATCCAGACCGTGCTGGATTTTCTGATCGTCGCCTTCGCCATTTTCATGGGCGTGAAAGCCATCAATAAACTGAAAAGCGCCGAAGCGCCTGCCGCCCCGCCCGCGCCGACGGCCGACCAGCAATTGCTCGGCGAGATCCGCGACCTGCTCAAGGCCCAGCAGAACAAGCCCCAGTAAGCCTTGTTTGACGGCGCTCCCGCCCTGCGGTGGCGCCAACACCGGACTCGTGGCAGAGCGCGTACGCCCGTGCCGATTGGCGATTTTCGGCCTAGACTCAAGCCAGATTTGACGGCTGCAGTCAGACCAGTGCCGCGCCCAACGCCACCCAGCGCCTGCCCCGACCGCACGCCAGCTTGCCTCTATTAGTAAGGGTTAGTGATGAGCCGCGAACACGATGACGAGCTGTTTTCCTTTGAAGACGAAGTGCTCAGCAGCGAGGACCCGCATGACACGCCGACCTGGCGTGTGCTGATCGTCGATGATGACAAGGACGTGCATCAGTCCACCGGCTTTGCCCTGGCCAACACCGAGGTGCTCGGCCGCCCCCTGGAGTTTCTCCACGCCTACAGCGCCGCCGAGGCCATGCACCTGTTGCGCGAGCAGACGCAGATCGCGGTGATTCTCCTCGACGTGGTGATGGAGTCCGACGATGCCGGCCTGCAACTGGTGCGGCGGATTCGCCAGGAGCTGGGCAACAGCGAGGCGCGAATCATCCTGCGCACCGGCCAGCCGGGCTACGCCCCGGAAATGGAAGCCATCCGCGACTACGACATCAACGACTACAAGACCAAGTCGGAACTCTCGCGCAACCGTCTGTACACCGCCCTCACCGCGGCGATCCGCTCCTACGAGCAGATCCACACCATCAACGCCAGCCGTCGCGGCCTGGGCATGGTGATTCGCGCCAGCAGCCAGTTGCTCGCCCGCCAGGGCGTGAGTGAATTTGCCGCCGGGATCATCACCCAGATCTGCGGTCTGTTCGGCCTGCCGCCCGAGGGCGTGGTCTGCGCCTACGACCAGCGCGGCGGCAACGCCCAGGCGTTGATCGTGGCCGCCGCCGGCAGCCTCACCGATTGCATCAACCAGCACCTCGACACGCTGCCCAACACCGGCATTGCCCAGGCCCTCAACCAGACCCTGCGCGAGCGCTGCAACCACTACGGCAACCATTCGACCACGCTGTTCTTCCCCGGCCAGCACAACCACGACATGGCCGCCTACCTGCAAACCGAAAAGCCCCTGGGCGAGCTCGACCGACAATTGCTTGAGGTGTTCTGCAGCAACATCATCGTCACCCTCGACAACGTCCAGTTGCTCACCCAGCTCAAGGATCACGCCTACAACGATCAGTTGCTGCGCATCCCCAACCGCCTGGCCTTTGTCCACGCCCTCGATCGCGCGCTCGGCAACCAGCCACGCAGCGCCACCACCCTGGCGCTGATCGACATCGACGGTTTCTCCGAACTCAATGACACCCTCGGCCACCAGCATGGCGACCACCTGCTCCAGGCCGTGGCCGAGCGCCTGCGCCAGCAACTGCCCGGCGCCACCCTGCTGGCCAGGGTGGCGGGCGATGTGTTTGGCATCCTCGCCAGCAGCACGGCCCTCAACCCCGAGGCGCTCAACAACCTGCTGCGCCAGCCGCTGTGTCTCGAGCAACTGCAGCAGAACCTCACCGCGACCATCGGCCTGGCCTGCCTGGACCAGATCGACGGCGACGGCAGCGATGCCCTGAAAGCCGCCAATATCGCCCTCAAGCACGGCAAACAGCACCGCCGCGGCGGGATCAGCCATTTCAGCCGCGACATGGAGTTTGAAACCCGCGCCCGCGTGCGCCTGCTGCAAGAGCTGCGCAGCGCCTTCGAGCGCGAACGCCTGTTTGTCGTTTACCAGCCGCAAGTGCGCCTCAGCGATCGCCAGTTGATCGGCGTCGAGGCCCTGCTGCGCTGGCGCAACGATGACGGCAGCTTTATCTCGCCGACCCAGTTCATCCCCCTGGCGGAAAGCTCCGGGCTGATCATCAGCCTCGGCGAATGGGTGCTGCGCAGCGCCTGCCACGACCTGCAGCGGATCAACCAGCAGAGCCCGCAGCCGCTGCGCATGGCGGTAAACGTCTCGGTGATGCAGTTCCGCCAGCCCAACTTCCTTGAAATGCTCGACCGCACCCTGGCGGAAAGCGCCATTGACCCACGCCTGCTGGAGCTGGAAATCACCGAGTCGGTGGCCATGCTCGATGCCGGCTTTATGATCGCCCTGCTGAACCAGATCAAGTCGCGCGGCATCTGCATTGCCGTGGACGACTTCGGCACCGGTTTCTCATCGCTCAGCTACCTGGAGCAACTCAACGTCGATCGGCTGAAAATCGACATCAGCTTCGTCCGCCAGATGGAGCAGAGCGCCGGCAGTCGGCGCATCGTCGAGACCATCATCCAGCTCGGCCAGAGCCTGCAACTGGAGCTGATTGCCGAGGGCATCGAGCAAGAAAGCCAGGCCCAGATTCTCACCGGCCTGGGTTGCCATGATGGCCAGGGTTATCTGTTCGCCAAACCCCTGGAGCTCGCGGCGCTGCTCGATCACCTGCACACGCACTGAGACGGGAGCTGCCCATGGGCCCATTCCGGCTTGCCTGTTTAACCCTTGCCCTGCTGGCCCTGGGCGCCTGTGACGCACCGCCGCCAATACGTCTGGGCTTTATCGGCGGCATCTCCGGGGCCAATGCCGACCTGGGTAGCTCCGGACGCAATGGCGTGCAACTGGCCATCGAACAGGCCAATGCCCAAGGCGGCGTTCGCGGGCGCAGCATTGAGCTGCTGATCAAAGATGACCAACTCGACCCCGAACAGGGTCAGCGCGCGACTCAGCAACTGATCGACGCCCAGGTGGCCGCCATTCTTGGCCCGATGACCAGCACCGTGGCGGTGGCCAGTGCCCCGCTGGCCACCCGTGCCGGCGTGCTGATGATGGCTGGCACCGTCACCACCCAGGCCCTGGCGGGAGTGGATGATCAGTTCTTCCGCACCATCGGCAGCACGGCGCAACACGCCGCCATCATGGCCAACTACCTGTATGACAAGCGTGCCATTCGCCTGGTGAACCTCGCGGTTGATTTACGCAACCAAGCCTATAGCAAGTCTTGGCAGGACGATTTCAGCCGTCACTTCCAGAGCCTTGGCGGACGCATCGGCCATGTCCAGCACTACACCTCAAGCGCCCAAACCGACTTTGTCAGCCTCGCCAACAGTGCCCGCAGCGGCCAGCCGCACGCGCTGGTACTGATCACCAGCGCCCTGGATGCCGCCTTGCTGTGCAATCAGTTGCGCCAACAACAACCCGACTTGCTGCTGGCAACCTCGGAATGGGCCGGCACCGGCGAGCTGATCGAGCTGGGCGGGCGCGCCGTGGAGGGCGTGGTGGTTCCCAACTACCTCGACCAACACAGCCAGACACCTGCGTTTATGGCTTTTCGCACAGCCTATCGACAACGCTTTCAGCACGACCCCGGCTACCCGGCGCTCGTGGCCTATAACGCCGCTCAAGTGGTGCTGCAGGCACTGAGCGCACAGCAACCCGGCGAGTCGCTGAAACAGACCCTGCTGCGCCAGCGCGACTACCCCGGCCTGCTTGGCCCGATCCACTTTGACGACTTCGGCGATACGCGCAGCCATACCTACCTGACCCTGATCCGCAATGGCGAGTTCATTAATGCCCACTAAATCCAGAGTTATCCTGCTGCTGCTCGCCAGTCTGGGCCTGGGCGGCTGCGAACCCAGCGCCGAGCAGGCATTGCCGCCGATCCGCCTGGGGGTGATCGTTGACACCAGCGGGCCCACCTCCAGCCTCGGAATTGCCGGGCGCAACGGCATGCAACTGGCGGTGGAGCAAGCCAACGCCGCCGGCGGCATCCACGGCCGGCAAATCGAACTGCTGCAGCGCGATGACGGCTTCAACCCGGAGCAGGCCGGCCGCGCCGCCAGCGAACTGATCAAGGCCAAGGTCGATGCAGCCTTCGGCCCGATGACCAGCCTGATCGCCGAACAACTGGCACCGCAGTTCACCGCGGCCGGCATTCTGCTGATGGGCGGCACGCCCCTGAGCCCGCTGCTGGCCGGGCGCGACGACCAGTTCTTCCGCATCCTCAGCCACACCAGCCCGGATGCCCAGGGCATCGCCCGGCATCTGCAGCAGCACCTGGGCATCGACCGGGTGAGCGTGCTGATCGAGGAGCGCAATCACACCTTTACCCGGCCCTGGCTGGCCGCCTTCCAGGGTTACTACGCCGGCGAGGGCGGGCGCATCGGCCAGACCATCGCCTTTACCCGCGACCCACAAACCGACTTTGCCGCCCTGGCCCGGCAAGCCCTGAGCGATCAACCGCGGGCCGTGGTGCTGATCAGCAACGCCCTGGACACCGCCCTGCTGGCCACCCAGTTGCGCCAGCTCAATCCGCAACTGGTGCTGGCCACCCCGGCCTGGGCGGCCGCCGACACCCTGCTGGAAATGGGCGGGCGCGCCGTCGAAGGGGTGATCACCGGCCAGGCCTATGACCTCAGCGATCAGTCGCCGGGTTTTCTCGCCTTCAAGCAGGCCTACCGGCAACGCTTCGGTCAGCCGGTCGATACCGCCGCCGTCACCGCCTACAACGCCACCCAGGTGCTGCTGACCGCCCTGCGCGAACGCCAGGCCGAGGAGTCGCTCAAGCAGACCCTGCTACGGATTCGCCAGTTTGCCAGCCTGCAGCAGCCGATCGAGCTGGACGAGTTCGGTGATGGGGCCAGCCGCTTTTACCTGATGCGGGTTCACCAGGGGCGCTTCATCAATGCCGAATAAAGCCCACGCCTCGCGGCCACTGCTGCTGACCCTGGCCAGCCGCTTTATCCTGGTGGCCTTTATCCCGATCCTGTTGGTGGCCTTGCTGTTTCGCTTCTATTACGAGCCCTTGATGCGCGCCGATGTGGAGACTCGCCAGTTGCGCGCCGCCGAGGTGACCGCGCAGCAGATCAGCCACCACTTCAAGATCGCCGAGCGTGAACTGAGCGCCCTCAGCCAGTTGTTTGCCCGCGCCACCCAACTCGACCAGGCGCATATCCAGGTGCTGCTGGATGCCTATGCCGAGACCTCGAACTTCTACGCGGCCCTCTACCTGACCGACGAGTTTGGGCAGATTCGCGCCGTCGGCCTGGCCAGCAACCATCGCCAACAACGGCAAAACCTGCTGGGCCTGGACATCTCGGCCCGCGACTTCGTGCGCAGCGCCCATCGCTTGCGGCGCGGTTTCTGGTCCAACAGCTTTCTCTCCACGGTCAGCTCGCGGCTGACCGTGGCCCTGGCGCAACCGGTCGGGCAGCGCACCCTGGTTGGCGAAGTGGCGATCGACCCGCTACCGACCCTGGTGCGGCAGCTGAGCCTGAGCAATCAACTGCAGATCCGTCTGCTTGATCGGCAAAGCCAACTGGTGGCCAACTCCGAGGCGGTGCAGGCCGGCCAGCAGGTCAACCTCGGCAACCTGCCGGTGCTGCAGCGCGGCAAGGGCCAGTCGAGCCCTTTTGTGCTGGATGGCCAAGCCCTGATCGGCGTTGCGCAACGGGTCGAGGGGCCGGACTGGCAAGTGCTGGTGGCCCAGCCGGTGGCCGCGGCCTACGCCTCGATCAACACCGCCTGGCAGCGCATTCTGTTGTCCCTGGGCCTGGCCCTGCTGATTGCCCTGGCGATTGCCGGCACCACCAGTTGGACCCTGGCGCAGAAAATTTCCCAATTTAGCCAGCATGTCAGCGCCATTGCCGAGGGCAGCTATGACCTGGAACTAAACGACAGCGACATCCGCGAGCTGAACACCCTGCGGCGCAGCCTGGAGCAGATGGTCGGCGCCATTGTCGAGCGCGAGCAACGCATGGCCAGCACCGCCCAGAGCCTGCGCGAAAGCGAGGACCGCCTGCTGGCGACCCTGGAGAACACCCCCAACGTCGCCGTGCAGTGGTTTGACGCCGAGGGCCGCGTGCTGCTGTGGAACCACGCCAGCGAAACCCTCTACGGCATCGCCCGCCAGGACGCCCTAGGCAAGACCCTCGACCAGTTGTTCCTCAACCCGCAACAGGCCCGCCTGTTTCTCGCCACCTTGCGCGAGGCCGCCAAGGGCGTGGCGCTCGGCCCGTACCTCTCGGATGTGCGCAATGCCGCCGGCCAGCAACTGTATGTACAGGGCACCACCTTCAGCATTCCGGCGCCCGGCGGCGGCCTGTTGTTTGTGTGCATGAACGTCGACCTCACCGAGCAGAAGAAGGCCGAACTGGCCTACCGCGACCTCAATGAAACCCTCGAGCAACGGGTCGTGCTGCGTACCGACGCCCTGACCCAGAGCAACCTGGAGCTGAACCAGACCCTGGCCACCCTGCAGCAGGCGCAAAACGAGCTGGTGCGCAGCGAGAAACTGGCCGCCCTGGGCGCCCTGGTGGCCGGCATTGCCCACGAACTGAACACCCCGATCGGCAACGGCGTGATGGCCGCCAGCACCCTCGAGGACCACAGCAAGGCGATGCTCGCCGCCGTCAACGCCGGCAACCTGCGCCGCTCCATGCTTGAGCAGTTTATCGGCGACACGCAGACCGCCACCGACATCCTGATCCGCAACCTGCGCCGCGCCAGCGAACTGATCTCCAGCTTCAAGCAGGTGGCCGTCGACCAGGCCAGCGCCCAGCGCCGCGAGTTCAACCTGGCCGAGGCGGTCAGTGAAATCCTGATCACCCTGGGCCCGACCCTGAAGAAGACCCCCTACCAGATCGACAGCAACATCGCCCCCGACATCGTCCTCGACAGCTACCCCGGCGCCCTCGGGCAGATCCTCGTCAACCTGATCAACAACGCCCTGCTGCACGCCTTCGACGGTCGTCAGCAAGGCCTGATCAGCGTGCAGGCCTTCGCCAGCGAACCCGGCTGGATCGATCTGACCATCACCGACAATGGCCGCGGCATCAGTGAGGACAACCTGCCACGGATCTTCGACCCCTTCTTCACCACCAAGCTCGGCCAGGGTGGCAGCGGCCTGGGCCTGAACATCGTGCATAACCTGGCCTGCGGCGTGCTCGGCGGCAGCATCGCAGTGGCCAGTCAGCTGGACTGGGGCACCCGCTTCAGCCTGTCACTGCCGCTGGTGGCGCCCATGGCCGGGGCAGCCAGCGAGGCGCCAGGCACAACCGTCACCAATAGTTTTCTACTGCCACCTGGCCCGGACGGCGAGTCAGGCTGAGCTGCAGATCACGGGCTTTTAACAGCGTGCGGCAGTCCTCGATCATCTGCGGATTGCCGCACAGCATCACCCGGCTCTGCTCGGGCTCCAGGGCAAACCCGGCGGCGCGCTCCAACTCGCCATTGGCCAGCAGCGTGGTGACCCGCCCCTGCAGGGCGCCGGGCAGCGTCTCACGGGTGACCAGCGGCAGGTACACCAGCCGGGCGCCGAGGCCCTGCAGGTAATCGCGCTGGGCCAGCCCCTCGATCAGCGCCTGATAGGCCAGCTCCTGGCGATTGCGCACGCTGTACACCAGCACGATGCGGGCAAAGCGCTGCCACACCTCCGGGTCCTGCAATAGCGACAAAAACGGCGCCAGCCCGGTGCCGCTGGCCAGCAGCCAGAGGTCGCGGCCATCGACAAAGCGATCAAGGGTCAGGTAGCCGAAGGCCTGCTGCTCCACCAGCAACTCGTCACCCGCCTGCAGGCGGCTCAACTCGCTGGTGAACTCGCCGTCCGGCACCACGATGGAGAAGAATTCGAGAAACTCATCATGGGGCGCCGACACCAGCGAGTAGGCGCGCCAGATGATCGAGCCGCTGGCCTTGCGCACGCCCAGGCGGGCGAACTGGCCGGGGCGAAAACGAAAACCGGGATCGCGCGTGCAGCGCAGGCTGAACAGGGTCGCTGACCAGGGTTGCACGCTCAGCAACTGCTGGCGGGTGAACTTCTGTGTACTGACGGTCATACTGCAGTCCTCTCATTGCCCTGTGCAGTGTCGCGCAAAGCGCCACGCACAAACACCGCCGGTTCATATGCCTATATTTTCTACGCCTTTCGCCCAGCTCGACCTGCACCGCCAGCCACACCAACCGGACGAACCGCTGCAGGCCTTCGATGCCGCCGACGAATACCTGCTCAAGCACCTGCATGGGCTGGGCCTGCACGCCAACAGCCGCGTGCTGCTGCTCAACGACAGCTTCGGCGCCCTGGCCGCCAGCCTGGTCGGGCACTGCCAGGTGACCAGCAGCGGCGACTCACACCTGGGCTATCTTGCCCTGCAGAAGAACCTGGCAAACAACCAGCTAGCGGCCAGCGGGGTGACCTTCGTCGCGGCCAGCCAGGTAGCCGAGGGGCCATTTGACTGGGTACTGATCCGCGTGCCCAAGACCCTGGCCCTGCTGGAGGAGCAACTGATCCGCCTGCACGGCCAACTGGCGCCGGGCGCGCAGGTAATCGCCGCGGCCATGCTCAAGCATTTACCGCGCGCCGCCGGTGACCTGCTGGAGCGCTACATCGGCCCGGTGCAGGCCTCCCTGGCGGTGAAAAAAGCCCGCCTGCTAAGCGCCACGCCCAGCGCCAAGCCCGCCGTAGCCTCGCCCTACCCGAGCCGCTACAGCCTGGAGCAACCGCCGCTGCAACTGCTCAACCACGCCAACCTGTTCTGCCGCGAAGGGCTGGACATCGGCACCCGCGCCTTGCTCCCGCACCTGCCGAAAAGTCTCACCGCGCGGCGGGTGGCGGATCTCGGCTGTGGCAACGGGGTGCTGGGCATCGTTCACGCCCTGGCCAACCCGCAGGACGAGCTGACCCTGGTGGACGAGTCCTATATGGCCGTGCAATCGGCCGCGGAAAACTGGCGCGCGGCGCTGGGCGAGCGCCCGGTCACTGTCCGTGCCGGTGATGGCCTGGCCGAACAGGCGCCGGAGTCACTGGAGCTGGTGCTGTGCAATCCACCGTTCCACCAGCAACAGGTGGTCGGCGACTTTCTCGCCTGGCGCATGTTCACCCAGGCCAAGAGCGCCCTGGTGCGCGGCGGCGAACTGTGGATCGTCGGCAACCGCCACCTCGGCTACCACGCCAAGCTCAAGCGCCTGTTCCGCGGCGTCGAACAGGTGGCCGCCAGCCCCAAGTTCGTGATTCTCAAGGCGATCAAATAAGCGCCAGGCGTTTGATCCTCAGCGGGGCGGCTAATGCCGATCACTTATGCCAAGGCAATGGCTTTTGGTAGCCCGGATGCAATCCGGGACGCCCGTTGCCCTGCAAATCCGCCCCCGGATTGCATCCGGCTACGCCTCTGGTGCCAGGGGTACGGTAAATGCTCCGGGCAAGCCTCTTAACTGATCGGCATTAGGGCTTATTCCAGCAGCATACCCTTGGCAACCCCATGGCGTCGGGCCTTGCCGCAGAGCTGTTCGACCAGGCTCAGGGCAAACGCCAGGGCGGTGCCTGGGCCCTGGCTGGTGATGCAGTTGCCATCCACCACCACCGGCTGATCGACAAAGGTGCAACCACTGAGGCGATCACTGAAGGCCGGGTAGCAGGTCATGCGCCGCTGCTTGAGCACGCCGTAGCCCTGCAGGGCCAGGGCCGGGGCGGCGCAGATGGCAGCGAACAACTGCCCCGCCTGCGCCTGCTGCTGCACCCGCGCGGCCAGCGGTTGATGCTCGGCCAGACGCTGGGCGCCGGGCATGCCGCCGGGCAGCACGATCAGATCAAAGTCCTGGGCCAGCACATCCACCAGCATGGCATCGGCGGTCAGGCGCGTGCCGTGGGCGCAGGTGACACTGCGCCGCGCCTCAATGCTGGCCACCAGCACCTCCACCTCGGCGCGGCGCAGCACATCGATCAGGGTCACGCATTCCAGCTCTTCCACGCCGTCGGCGACGGCAATCAGGGCGCGTACGCTCATGTTGCTTCTCCTTGGATAAATTCCGTCCTCTGACCATAGGCAGAGATTCAACCCTCCGCCCGGCGGAAATTCTCTGCCTTCGGGCGAGCTGTTATGATGCGCGCCTTCTGCGCCCGGACAAAGTCTGGCGCCAGCATCACTGGCGTCGGCGGGCATGCCTATCACGCAGCAAACATCGGCGCCGGCGGCGTCCTGAGGAAGTTCTTCATGCTGGAAAAGCTGTTCCAACTGCAGGCGCACAAGACCAGCGTGCGCCGCGAAATACTGGCCGGTCTGACAACTTTTCTGACCATGGCGTATATCCTCTTCGTCAACCCGGCGATCCTCGGCGAAACCGGCATGGACAAGGGCGCGGTATTCGTCGCCACCTGCCTGGCCGCCGCCATCGGCTCGGCCGTGATGGGCCTGATCGCCAACTACCCGATCGCCCTGGCGCCGGGCATGGGCCTCAACGCCTTCTTCACCTACACCGTGGTCCTGCACCTGGGCCACAGCTGGCAGGTGGCGCTGGGCGCGGTGTTTATCTCGGCCACGCTGTTCTTTGTCCTGTCGGTGTTTCGCATCCGCGAATGGATCATCAACAGCATTCCGCTGCCGCTGCGCTCGGCCATCAGCGCCGGCATCGGCCTGTTTCTGGCCCTGATTGCCCTCAAGGAAGCCGGCCTGGTGGTGACCAACCCGGCCACCCTGGTGGGCCTCGGCGACCTGACCAGCCCCGGCCCGCTGCTGGCGATTCTCGGCTTCTTCCTGATCGTTGCCCTGGAGGCCCGGCGGGTCACGGGTGCGGTGATGATCGGCATTCTGCTGGTCACCGCCATCGCCATCGCCCTGGGCATCACCCCGTTCGGCGGCATCCTGTCGATGCCGCCGGCGCTGGCCCCGACCTTCCTCCAGCTGGACATCATGGGCGCCCTGGATGTGGGCATGGTCAGCGTGATCTTCGCCTTCCTGTTCGTCGATCTGTTCGACAACACCGGCACCCTGATCGGCGTGGCCAAGCGCGCCGGGCTGATGAGCAAGGACGGCCACCTGCCGAAGATGGGCCGCGCCCTGCTCGCCGACAGCACCGCGGCCATGGGCGGTTCGCTGCTCGGCACCAGCACCACCACCAGTTATATCGAGTCGGCGGCCGGCGTGGCCGCAGGCGGGCGCACCGGTCTGACCGCCTGCGTGGTTGCCGTGCTGTTCTTGCTGGCGCTGTTCTTCGCCCCGCTGGCCGGCACCGTGCCGGCGTTTGCCACCGCGCCAGCGCTGCTGTTTGTCGCCGTGCTGATGACCTCGGGCCTGGCGGAAATCGACTGGGACGACATCACCGTCGCCGCGCCGGTGGTGATCACCGCCCTGGCCATGCCGCTGACCTTCTCGATCGCCAACGGCATCGCCTTCGGCTTTATCAGTTGGGTGGTGATCAAGGCCCTGGTCGGCCGCTGGAAGGATCTCAATCCGGCGCTGGTGGTGCTGGCCGCGCTGTTCGTGATCAAGTTCGGCTTCTTCAACGCCTGATTCCACTGGCTGGCCGGCCCCGCGCCGGCTCGCCCCTTACCTGAGTGCTGCCATGACTGCCGTGCCCACCGACGCCGCCTATGCCGAGCAACTCGCCGCCAAACAGGCGCGCCTGAGCGAGCTGCTGGCGCCCTTTGCCGCCCCGGCACCGACGGTGTTCGACTCGCCCCGCGAGCATTACCGCCTGCGCGCGGAGTTCCGCCTGTGGCGCGAGAACGAAGAGCGCTTCTATGCCATGTTCACCGCCGGCGACAAGCACACGCCGATCCTGATGGACGACTTCCCCACCGCCAGCCTGGCCATCAATGCCTTGATGCCCAAGCTCAAGGCGGCCTGGCAGGCCAGCTCAGCGCTGTCGTTCAAGCTGTTCCAGGTCGAGTTTCTCACCACCCTGGCCGGCGACGGGCTGATTACCCTGTGCTATCACCGGCCGCTGGATGAGCACTGGCAAAAGGCTGCGCAACAACTGGCCGCCGACCTCGGCGTGAGCATCATCGGCCGCTCCCGTGGCCAGCGCCTGGTGATCGGCCGTGATCATGTGCTCGAGCATTTGCAGGTGGCCGGTCGCGAATTCAGCTATCGCCAGCCCGAAGGCGCCTTCACCCAGCCCAACGGCACGGTCAACCAGAAGATGCTCAGCTGGGCCTACGACGCCCTCGGCCAGCGCGACGACGACCTGCTGGAGCTGTATTGCGGCAACGGCAACTTCACCCTGCCGCTGGCTACCCGTGTGCGCAAGGTGCTGGCCACCGAGATCAGCAAGTCGTCGGTCAACGCCGCCCTGGCCAACCTGGCCGACAATGGCGTCGACAACGTCACCCTGGTGCGCCTGTCCGCCGAGGAGCTGACCCAGGCGCTGAATAACGTGCGACCGTTCCGCCGTCTGCAGGGCATCGACCTGCCGAGCTACAGCTTCGGCACCGTGTTCGTCGACCCGCCGCGCGCCGGCATGGACCCGGACACCTGCGAGCTGACCCGGCGCTTCGAGCGCATCCTGTATATCTCCTGCAACCCGGAAACCCTGGCCGCCAACATCGCCCAACTGCACGACAGCCACCGCATAGTGCGCTGCGCGCTGTTCGACCAGTTCCCGTTTACCCAGCATATGGAAAGCGGCGTACTGCTGGAGCGCCGCTAGCCGAGCGCGGTGTTAAAGCCAGCCCCAACCAAGGGCTGGCGACGGCGGGCGGGGGGCGGATTAGTCTGGGCCGACAATAACAACACCGGAGTGCCCATGACCTCTCTACGCCTGCTATTGCCGCTGCTGTTCTGCCTGCTGAGTGCCTGCGCCAGCGCCCCCGCCAGCCCGGACATCGAAGTCAGCGAGGCCGCCCTGGAGGGCGACTTCAGCACCTTCGTGATCAAGCCGATCCGCGGCCAGGGCCATCGCCAGGACCTCGAAGAGCGCTTCAACACCGCCCTGCGCCTGGCGCTGACGGCCAAGGGTTACCGCGAACAGGCGCAGAACGCCGACCTGCGGGTGATCTACCTGGTGGGTCTGGAGGCCAACACCGGGGTCGACGTCAAACAGGTCAATATCGGCGGCGCGACTTACAGCGACGTCACCTTCACTCCCGAACAACGCGCCCGCCTGGCCCTGCGCATCCTCGACAACCACGACCACGACAACCTGCTGTTTCAGGCCCTGATCGACCGCCAGGTACGCGACCCCAACGCCAGCCAGGAGGTGATTAACCAGGCCATGGCCAAGCTATTGGCACGCTTCCCGGCCAAGCGCTAACGCGGTCATCGGCTCTTGTAGGAGCCAGCGTGCTGGCGATGTTTTGCCGCTAGATCGCCAGCACGCTGGCGCCTACAGGGCGCAAACGGGCTATTGGGTCAACCCACTAATCGCGCAAACGGCGCAGCAACAGCATGGCCAGCGCCGCCGACACCAGCTCGAACAGCAGGGCTGTGAGGTTGAAGGTCTGCTGCAGGCCACCGTCCAGCCACAGGCCGCCGAGGCGCGCCAGGGCCAGGGCGCAATACAGCAGCACCAGCAAGGTCAAGGCACCGCGCAGCAGCGCCGGCTGGCGACAAGCCAGCAACAGGAACATCCCCAGGCCCATCTGCAAGCCGCCGTAATAGGCGCGCACATCGGTGATCGCCGCCGGCTCCATCAGCAGCATGCCGCTGAGATTGGTCATTTCATGGGGCTGGATAAAATAGGCCAGACCCAGGGCCATCAAGGCCAGGGCCTGCAGCAGGAATAGTTGGGGCATGCACATGCTCAATCCTCATTTGACAGCGGCCGAGCATATCCTGAAACAGCCTGGTGCCGACGCCGCGCGCCGACCCGGTTAAACTTGAGCGCTTAGTCAATCGGGAGCCCAACCATGCGCAATGCCCAACTATTGTTCGCCAGCCTGCTATTCAGCGCCGCCGTCCAGGCCGCCGAACCGCCCACCATCGACGTTTATCGCGACCCGCACTGCGGCTGCTGCGGCGCCTGGAGCGAGCATTTGCAGGCCAACGGCTTCAAGGTCAAGGAGCATATCGAGGCCGACATGAGCGCCGTCAAAACCCGTCTCGGCGTGCCGCCGCGCCTGGCCTCATGCCACACCGGGGTGCTTAACGGCCAGTTTATCGAAGGTCATGTGCCGGCCAGCGACATCCACAAACTCAGCCAGCAGCCGCAACTGGCCGGCATCGCCGTGCCGGGCATGCCAGCCGGCTCACCGGGGATGGAGATGGGCGACCGCCAGGATGCCTATCAGGTCATCGGCCTCGACCGCCAGGGCCAGGAGCAAGTCATCAGCAGCTACCCAGGCAACTGATCGAGCCACCAGCACAAGCAGCAGGAGTGAGCGTCATGCAGTATTGGCAACTGGATGTATTTGCCGAACGGCCGCTGGCCGGCAATGGTCTGGCGGTGTTCGATGATGCCCGCGGCTTGTCCGCCAGCGCCATGCAGGGGCTGACCCAGGAGCTGCGCCAGTTTGAGTCGATCTTCCTGCTGCCCGGCGCGACAGCCGACACCTTCAGCGCCCGGATCTTCACCGTCGAAGAAGAACTGCCCTTCGCCGGCCATCCGCTCATTGGCGCCGCCGCCCTGCTGCACCACCTGCACAGCCCGGCCGAACACGCCGACTGGCACCTGCAACTCACGGCGAAAACCGTACAGGTTCACACCCAGCGCCTGGCCCAGGGCTTTTATGCCGAGATGGACCAGGGCCTGGCCGAGTTCGACGCTCAGCTCAGCGCGGCCCAGGCCGCCGCGTTCACCAGCGCCTTTGGTCTCGATCACGACGAGCAAGACCTGCGTTACCCGGCCACGGTGGTCAGCACCGGCCTGCCCTATGTGCTGCTGCCGGTGACCGGCGCCGGCCTGGCCAAGGCCAAACAGCAGCGGGCACTGGACCTGGAGTTGCGGGCCTGCGGCGCCGCGTTTGTGTTCCTGCTCGACATCGACGCCCGCGAAGGCCGCACCTGGGACCCCGCCGGGGTGATCGAGGACATTGCCACCGGCAGCGCCGCCGGACCGGTGGCCGCGTACCTGGTGGCCCATGGTCTGGCCCCGCGTGGCACGCCCTTGCAGCTCAACCAGGGGCGCTTCCTGCAACGTCCCAGTCGCCTGCAGGTGTGCGTCGGCCACGACGACCGCGTGCGCGTCGGCGGCCATGTACAACTGCTGGCCCGCGCCGAACTGCTGATCGCCCCCGCCAGCCTGTAAGCCCCGGACTGACCCATACGTCGCTCGCCCAACAAGCGCTATATCCACAAAGATATAGCGCTATACCTCTTTCGCAGCGCTCGCCACGAGCGATATATATGCAAATATATTGCGCAGCGGAAATACACTGCCAAAGCAGCCGTACAAGGCAATCCACCCGGCACGCAGCCGCACACAACGCAGCCGGCCCGGCCTATTTTCCGGCACGGTCGAACAGCTTGGCGCTGCCGCTTGGTCGACAACCGCGCTGCACGACTCGCTCACCACCCCCATAAGCAAGGAGAAACGCCATGCACGCGGTTATTGCACAAACACTCTTGGGCCTATTCGCCGCCGTGGTATTGAGCAGCAACGCCCTGGCCGAGCAGGTGCAGGTGGCGGTGGCCGCCAACTTCACCGCGCCGCTGCAGGCGATTGCCGCCGAGTTCGAGAAAGACACCGGGCACAGCGTCGTCGCCTCCTTCGGCGCCACGGGCCAGTTGTATGCGCAAATTCAAAATGGCGCACCGTTCGAGGTGTTCTTCAGCGCCGATGAGAGCACTCCGGCCAAGCTAGACAGCGAAGGGCTTGGCGTCAGCGGCTCGCGCTTTACCTATGCGGTCGGCACTCTGGTGCTATGGTCGGCCAAGCCGGGTTATCTGGACGGCAGCGACGCGGTGCTCAAGGCCAACCAGTACAAACACCTGGCGATTGCCAACCCGCAAGCCGCCCCCTACGGCCTGGCAGCGACCGAGGTGCTGGACCAGCTGGGCCTGAAAGCAGCCGTCAAGGGCAAGCTGGTTGAAGGACAAAGCATCTCCCAGGCCCATCAGTTCGTTGCCACCGGCAATGCCGAGCTGGGCTTTGTTGCGTTGTCGCAAGTGTATAAGGACGGCCAACTCAGCAGTGGCTCGGCCTGGATCGTGCCCGCGCAGATGCACACGCCAATCAAGCAGGATGCGCTGATCCTCAAGAAAGGCGAGCATAATCGCGCCGCGGCAGCCCTCACCGAGTACCTGAAAGGTGAGAAGGCGGCGCAGATCATCAAGGCCTACGGCTACCAACTCTAAAAGGCTGTTGCGATGCCACTGAGCAAAGCTGATTTCGCTGCGGTGCTGCTGACGCTTGAGCTGGCATCGCTGACCACCCTGTTGTTGCTGCTGATCGGCACACCGATTGCCTGGTGGCTGGCGCGCACGCAGTCCAAATGGAAGTCGCCGATTGGTGCGATCGTCGCACTGCCACTGGTGCTGCCACCGACGGTAATCGGCTTCTACCTGCTGCTGAGCATGGGACCACACGGGGTTATCGGTCAGTTGAGCCAGAGCCTCGGTCTGGGCACCCTGACGTTTACCTTTACCGGGCTGTTGATCGGCTCGGTGTTTTATTCCCTGCCCTTTGTCGTGCAGCCGCTGCAGAACGCCTTCGAGGCGCTTGGTCGGAGGCCGCTGGAGGCCGCGGCCACCCTGCGCGCCGGACCTTGGGATGCATTTTTCACGGTGGTGCTGCCATTGGCCAAGCCGGGCTTTATCACCGCGGCGATTCTCGGCTTCGCCCATACCGTGGGCGAGTTTGGCGTGGTGCTGATGATCGGCGGCAATATCCCCGGCAAGACCCAGGTGGCGTCGGTGCAAATCTACAACCACGTGGAAGCCATGCAATACGCCCAGGCCCACTGGCTGGCCGGCGGCATGCTGGTGTTCTCCTTTATCGTGCTGCTGGCGCTGTATTCCGGGCGCAGCAGTAAGCGGGTGTGGCAATGATCTGGCCTTTTTCGCGGCGCCGCGCAGCCGCCCAGCGTGTGAGCGCGCCGGGAACAATCCAGGCGCGCTTCAAGGTTGAGCACGCGGGCTTCAACCTGGATGTCGAGCTGAACCTGCCCGGTCAGGGCGTCAGTGCCCTGTTCGGCCACTCCGGCTCGGGCAAGACCAGTTGCCTGCGCTGCTTTGCCGGGCTGGATCAACCCAGCGCTGGCTACCTGCAGGTCAACGGTGAACTCTGGCAGGACAGCGCCCAGGGTATTTTCCTCCCCGCCCATCAACGTGCCGTGGGCTACGTGTTTCAGGATACCAACCTGTTTGCCCACCTCACGGTGCGGCGCAACCTGCAGTACGGGCTGCGCCGCATCCCGGCCAGCGAACGGCGGATTGCCCTGGAGCAAGCGGTGGCATTGCTCGGCATAGAGCACCTACTGGAGCGCTTGCCGGACACGCTCTCGGGGGGCGAGCAGCAGCGCGTCGGCATTGCTCGCGCCCTGTTGACCAGCCCGCGCCTGTTGCTGCTGGACGAGCCATTGGCCGCCCTCGACCTCAAGCGCAAACAGGAGGTGCTGCCTTACCTGGAGCGCCTGCATCGGGAGTTGGCGATTCCGATTATCTACGTCAGCCACTCGCCGGATGAGGTGGCGCGCCTGGCCGATCATCTGGTGTTGCTGGAGGCCGGCCACGTCAGCGCCAGCGGCCCATTAAAGGAAACCCTGCTGCGTGCCGACCTGCCGCTGGTGTTTGAGGACGATGCCGAAGCCGTGGTGGACGGCGTAGTCACGGCGCACGACCACGCCTATGGATTGCTCTGCCTGCAATTGGCGGGCAGCCAGATCGACCTGCGGCTACCCCATGGGCCGCTGCCGTTGGGCCAATCGGTGCGCATCAAGATCAAGGCGCGCGATGTCAGCCTGAGCCTGCAACAGGCCGAGGGCAGCAGCGTGCTCAACCTGTTGCCCGCCCAGGTGCTGAACTGGATCAACATCGCCGAACAGGCCCACGTGCTGGTGCGCGTGCAGGTGGGTAGCGAACAACTGATCGCCCGCATCACCCGTTATTCCTTCGACAAGCTAGGCATTTATGCCCAGCAGCCACTATGGGTTCAGGTCAAATCCGTCTCGTTGCTGGCGCCAGGCTAACGAGCGCCGCATTGCGGCAGTGGTGAACAATTGTCGATATGCTTTGCAGCTGACCGCACTGAAAGGCCCTGAAGCAAGCATGGACACGAAAGATAAAACCCTGGAACTGCAAGGCTCGCTCTGGCTAACCGTCGATGGCGAGAAATTCGGCGGCGAGCAACGTATTGCCCTGCTGGCCAAGATCGCCGAATGCGGCTCCATCACCCAAGCCGCCAAGGCTATCAAGATGAGTTATAAGGCCGCCTGGGACGCCATCGATGCGATGAACAACCTGGCGGGCGAACCATTGATGGAGCGCGTGGCCGGTGGCAAGGGCGGCGGCGGGACGCGGCTAACCTCGCGGGGCGAGCAACTGGTCAAAAACTTCCGCCTGATCGAGCGTGAACATTTGCGTTTTGTGGCACAGCTCAACCAGCAAGCCGAAGGCATTGCTGATGACTATTTACTCATTAGGCGAATGGGCATGAAAACCAGCGCACGCAATCAGTTCCATGGCAAGGTGATCCGGGCCACCGACGGGGCCGTCAATGACGAAATCGAATTGGCAATCGTCGGCGGGCAAACGATCATTGCCATCGTCACCCATGAAAGCAGCGCCGAGCTCAACCTCAAGACCGGCACGGAAGCGCTGGCGCTTATCAAGTCATCATCGATCATCATCGTGACCGATGATCAAGGCGCACGCTTCTCTGCCCGCAATCGTTTGACCGGCACTATTGCGCGCATTCACCAGGGCGCAGTGAATACCGAGGTGATCCTCAACCTGCCGGGTGGCGCCACGCTCGCGGCCATTGTGACCAACACCAGCAGCACCGCCCTGAACCTCATCGAGGGCATGCCTGCGACAGCCATTTTCAAGGCTTCGAGCGTGATTGTCGGGGTGCCAGCCTGAGCTGGCGCAGCAACTCGGCACAATCCTCGGCATAGCCGCTGCACAGCGCCGGCCAGGGATTCTCCGGCAGGTTGACCAGTACCCCGTGGGCGCCGGCGGCATGGGCGCATTCGAGGTCGAACAGGTAGTCGCCAACCATCACCAGCGCCTGCGTCGGCACCTGCCACTGCCCGGCCAGGTGCAACAAGCCGCCGGGGTCAGGCTTGGGCGGCGCCTCATCGCGGCCGATCACATCCACGCTGGCAAAGCAGTCCGCCAGGCCGATGGCTTGCAGGGTCAGCAGGGCCAACCCATGGGCGTTGCGGGTGAGGATGCCGAGGCGGTAATCACGGGCCTGCAGCTCGCGCACCAGGGCCACCGCGCCCGGTGCCGGTTGCGCCGCCTCGGCCAGTTCGCGCTCATGTTGCAGCAGCCAGGCGTGCTTGCTGGCCGCCTCGGCCGCCGGCAGGGCGGCCAGATGATGGAGGATGTCGTCGCTCGGCGGGATCTCCAGGGCGCGCTTGATCGCCTCGAAATCATGCACGGCCACGGTCAGGGTGCCATCCATATCGAACACCCAATGGCGACTGCTCTGCCAGCTCACTTCCAGTCCTCGCGCAGACGGGTCAGGCCTTCCTGGGCCACCGAGGCCACCAACTGGCCGGCGCGATTGAAGATGCTGGCGCGGGAGAAGCCACGGGCGTTGCCGGCCCAGGGGCTGTCCATGGCGTACAGCAGCCAGTCGTCCATGCGCAGGTTGCCATGGAACCACAGGGCGTGGTCGAGGCTGGCGACCTGCATAAACTTCTGGAACACCGACACCCCATGGGGCTGCATCGAGGTGGTCAGCAGGTTGAAGTCCGAGGCATAGGCCAGCAGGTATTTGTGCAGTTGCGGGTCATCCGGCAGCTCGCCGTCGGCGCGAAACCAGACGTACTTGACCGGCTCGCAGGGCTTGGGGTCGAACGGGTTGATCAGGGTCACCGGGCGAATTTCGATCGGCTTGTCGCTGACCGCGCGCTCGCGCAAGCGCTCCGGGATCATCGGCGCGATCAGCCGCGCCAGCTCGGTTTCCGACTTGAAGTTCTCCGGCCCTGGCACATCGGGCATCGGCAACTGGTGGTGGAAGCCCTCCTCGTCGGACTGGAACGAGGCCGCGCAGCTGAAGATCGGCGCACCCTTCTGGATCGCCGTCACCCGCCGGGTGCTGAAACTGCCGCCGTCGCGGAGCCGCTCGACCTGATAAACCACCGGCAAACTGGCGTCGCCAGGACGCAGGAAATAGCCGTGCAGGGAATGCACATGGCGACTCGCCTCCACCGTGCGGCTGGCCGCCGATACGCACTGGCCGAGCACCTGGCCACCAAATAGCTGGCGGAAACCGAGATCCTGACTGCTGCCGCGGAACAGGTCTTGCTCGATGGTTTCCAGGCTCAGCAGCCCAACCAAATTCTTCAGCACCTGAGTCATGCACCCTCTCTTCTACGCAAGGCATGGCGCCGCTCATGGCCGGCAGCGCGCACAATAATTGCGCCGCTCGGTCACCAGGCCGAACCGGCGCAGGGCAAATGGTAATGGCTTTCGCGCTGGCTGTGGGCACTTGCCTGCGCACCACCCAACCAACTGTCGGTGACAACCAGGCACATGCTGCGGCCCCATACCTGAACGCACCGCCAGGAAAAATCCGTAACTCGACGGCCCTGGCTGTAAGCATGCGCAGAAGCAGGCTAAGCTCTGCCGATAAGCCCAATAACAACAAGAACCGGCCGCAATGATAAAAACCTCACGCATGTTCAAGCGCCTGCGTAGCGACTTCCAGCTCTCGATCATCACCCTGATGTGCCTGCTGGGCGTGGCCGGCATCTCGCCCTATGCGGTGTATCGCCTGGCGCAAGGCAACTATGTGGTCGGCCTGGCCGATGTGATCATCGTCGTCTCGGCGATTGCCACCACGCTCTACGCCTGGCGCACCGGCGATACGGTCAAACCGGGGATTTTTGCCTCGGTGATTCTCTCCTGCTCGGCCACCCTGATCACCATCCGCCTGGGGGTCAACGGCCTGTTCTGGATCTACCCGCTGATTCTCTTCAACTTCTTCATGGTCTCGCCGGGCAAGGCCCTGAGCGCCACCGTGCTGGTGATGCTCGGCCTGAGCAGCCATGCCCTGGCGGTGCCGGGCTCGGTGTTCGAAAGCCACTACCAGATGACCTCGTTCCTGGTCACCAGCCTGACCGCCAGCGCACTGAGCTTTATCTTCGCCTCGCGCACCCGCAACCAGCGTGACCAGTTGCAACTGCTGTCGGTGCAGGACCCGCTGACCGGCGCACGCAACCGCCGGGCAATGAACGACGAACTGAAAATGGCCAGCGCCAGCCAGCGCCGACATGGCGACCAATACGCGGTGCTGGTGATGGACCTCGACTCGTTCAAGCAGATCAACGACACCTATGGCCACCAGGCCGGCGACCAGGTGCTCAAGGACTTTGTCGAGCTGATCAAGCTGCACTCGCGCAAGGAAGACCGCCTGTTTCGCTTCGGCGGCGAGGAGTTCTTGCTGCTCTTGCCCAACACCGACCAGGCCAGCCTGCACACCGTCGCCAGCCACCTGCAGCAACAAATCGCCCTGCACCTGAAAGGCCCCGGCGGGCCGGTGACCATGTCCAGCGGCGGCGCCCTGCTGCGGCGCGACGAACACTGGGAGAGCATGTTGCAACGCGCCGATCAGCGCCTGTACCTGGCCAAAACGGCCGGACGCAACCGTGCCATCGTCGATCAGCCCGGCGACCTCCAGGCCCAGAGCCACTGACCCGGCAGCGCCGCCCTGGCCGCTTCGGGTAGAATGCCGGCCATGAACCATCAGCCCCCCGCCCCGCCCTCCACCCTGCCCGCCGTGATCATCGGTGGCGGCCCCGCCGGCCTGATGGCCGCCGAGGTCCTGGCCCTGGCCGGGGTCAGAGTCGAATTGTTCGATGCCATGCCCTCGCTCGGGCGCAAGTTTCTCCTGGCCGGCGTCGGCGGCATGAATATCACCCACGCCGAACCCCACGCAGCATTTCTCAATCGCTACGGCGAGCGCCGTGCCGAGCTGGCCAAACTGCTGCACGGTTTTGCCGCCGCCGAACTGCGCGAGTGGATTCACGGCCTGGGCATCGACACCTTTGTCGGCAGCTCCGGGCGGGTCTTCCCCACCGACATGAAGGCTGCGCCGCTGCTGCGCGCCTGGCTCAAGCGCCTGCGCGAGCTGGGCGTGACCATGCACACGCGCAGCCGCTGGCTGGGCTGGAACAACGATGGCAGCCTGCGCATCGCCAGCGCCAATGGCGAGCGCGCGCTACACCCGGCGGTCACCCTGCTGGCCCTGGGGGGCGGCAGTTGGCCACGACTGGGCTCCGATGGCGCCTGGCAAGCGCTGCTGGCCGCACGCGGGGTGCCCCTGGTGCCGCTGCAGCCGAGCAATTGCGGCTTCGATGTGGCCGCCTGGAGCCGGTTGTTTGGGGAGAAGTTCGCCGGCGCGCCGGTCAAATCCTGCGCCATCAGCCTCGACCAGCAAGGCCCGCGCCTGGGCGAGTTCGTAGTCACCGCCGGCGGTGTGGAAGGCAGCCTGATCTATGCCCTGTCGGCGCCGATCCGCGAGCAGATCAACCAGCACGGCACGGCGACCATCCACCTCGATCTGCTGCCACAGAAAACCGCCGAGCAGATCGAAACCCTGCTGGGCAAACCGCGTGGCAGCAAATCCATCAGCAACCACCTGCGCAGCCAACTCGGCCTGGACGGCGTGCGCGCCGGCCTGCTGCGCGAGCTGAGCAGCGCCGCCTGCTTCGCCGAGCCGCGCTTGCTGGCCGCGGCAATCAAACGCCTGCCCTTAACCCTGGTGCGCCCCCGGCCGCTGGACGAGGCCATCAGCAGCGCCGGCGGCGTACCCTTCGAGGCGCTCAGCGAGCAATTGATGCTGCGCCAATTGCCCGGCGTGTTCTGTGCCGGCGAGATGCTCGACTGGGAAGCGCCCACCGGCGGCTACCTGCTCACCGCCTGCTTCGCCAGCGGCCGCGCCGCCGGGCTGGGCATGGCCGCGTGGCTGCAAAGAACTGCCGAGTAAGTTGATCAGTCGAGCGCTCTTGCGCCACATGTGCCGTTGCCGTTTTATTCGCACCCCTTCAGACAGACGGAAAATTGCCACCATTATCGTGAGGGTTGATAAGCGAATGACCACTCCCCGCAACTAGCCGGGGGCCATTTCACATTGCAACTCGACTCACGAAGACACACTAACAGTCCTTAAGCGTTCAAGATTATCTTTCTGAATGGCTGCTGAAGCAGCGCCCTGTTAAATTGATCACGATTAAAACCAGCTCGACTTCAAAGCCTTCAACACTCCATGTAGGCCGCCGAACGACAGCTCGCACAGCATCTGGGCCATGAAGAAACGGCCTAATGCTGACAGGCACTCAAGGACCGCTCCACACATAGGCATAAGTCAGACGACTTCCAAGCTAAACGCACACCAGTCGTGCGGACGAAGGCTCTGAAAACGCACCTAATAAACGCCACCCATGGTCGCAAGCAAGACATTCAAGGAATGGCACATGAAAATTGAATCGATCCGACTGAAAAACTTCAAGGCGTTCAGAAATGTGCATCTGAAGGATATTCCGCCCTTTTTGGTAGTCGTCGGAGCCAATGGCTCAGGGAAGTCAACGCTATTTGATGTGTTTGGTTTTTTGCATGACTGCCTGAAAGGCAATGTGCGACAAGCGCTGGACAAACGTGGACGGTTTTCCGAAGTATTGAGCCGAGGGTGCGACCCTAAGAAAGAGTCGATCCTGATCGAATTGAAGTACCGCATGGAGATCGCGGGGACAGAACGTTTGGTGACCTACTCACTGGAAATTAGTGAGCGCTCTGGATCTCCTGTAGTGCTAAAGGAATTATTGCGCTACAAGCGTGGCCGCTATGGTAGCCCCTATCACTTTTTAAACTTTGCTAATGGCGAGGGTTACGCGATCACCAACGAGGAAGAGTTCAACAAGCCCGATGAAGAACTCGACCGCGAAACGCAGAAGGTCGCACCGGACACCCTGGCCATAAAAGGCCTGGGACAATTCGAGCGTTTCAAGGCAGCCAATGCTTTTAGGCGCCTGATCGAAAACTGGCATGTTTCCGACTTCCACATCAGCGCGGCGCGTGGACGAAAGGATGCAGCAGGGGCAACAGAACACCTGTCCGAGTCTGGCGAGAACCTGCCATTGGTCGCCCGCTATCTGCACGAACAGCACACAGAGGCGTTCCAGAAGATTCTCACCATCATGGCGCGCCGGGTACCTGGCATATCGTCAGTAGAACCAATGTTGATGGATGACGGCTATCTGACACTGCGCTTTCAGGACGGCTCGTTTAAAACACCATTTCTTGATCGTTATGTGTCCGACGGCACGATCAAGATGTTTGCCTATCTGGTGTTACTACACGACCCCAAGCCGCACCCCCTTCTGTGTGTGGAGGAACCGGAAAACCAGCTCTATCCGCAACTGATGGCCGAACTCGCCGAAGAATTTCGCAATTATGCCCATCGAGGTGGCCAGGTATTTGTTTCCACCCACTCCCCAGATTTTTTGAATGCCCTTGAGCTTGAGGAGGTGTGCTGGCTGGTCAAGCAGCAAGGTTGCACGGATATCCGCCGAGCCAGAGACAATGCTCAAATTACAGCCTATGTCGCAGAAGGCGATCAACTCGGTTACCTGTGGAAACAAGGGTTCTTTGATGGGGTAGACCCGCAATGAAGGAACTTGTCTTCTTGCTTGAAGAGTCTTCAGCCAAAGCCATGCTGGACTCATTACTGCCTCGCATATTGAATGAGGGAACGAACTTCAGATGTATTCCTTTCGAAGGCAAACAGGATCTCGAAAAGCAGTTGACGCGCAAGATTCGAGCGTACCAGAACGACCAAGCACGCTTCATTGTGCTGCGTGATCAGGACAGTCACCCGGACTGCACAAAGGTCAAGCAACGCTTGCTCGACTTGTGCGCCCAATCGGGCAAGCTCGGCAAATGCCTGGTTCGTATTGCCTGCAAAGAACTAGAAACATTTTATCTGGCTGACCTGCTGGCCGTGGAGCAAGCGCTCGATCTAAATGGCTTGGCAAAACAGCAACAGGTAAAAAAGTTTCGCGCGCCAGATATGCTGGGCAGCCCTAGCCGCGAATTGAAAACGTTGACAAGCAACCGCTACGAGAAGGTCGCGGGCTCACGCTCGATTGGAAAACACCTGAACCTAGACAATGGCCGATCACCTAGTTTCCGAAACCTGATTGCCGCGATCCGGCAAATGGAAAGCGAATTACTCAAAGAGAGTGCGTGAGCATGCTTTCGCACTTACGTCGAGAATATCGAGGCGGTGCGGCCCTGATCTTCAGCCCCTGCGACTCAAGGCAGCGCCAGGGCTTTCTGCCCTTTGCCCCCCCCGTCAGCGGCACGGACAATTTGGCGACGGTCAGCATTGGGCTGAGTGCAGAATATCCGGATGGTTACCGCCACCGCTTTGGGCGACGAAACGATCTGCAGAAGGGGCATACATCAAGGCTACGAGGCGTAGCCTACTGACGCCGACTCACACGCAGCGGCCCTGAGCGGCTATGCTGCAGGTAAGCCGGCGCCGACCGGTAACCTACTTGCGTACGGTGGTAGCCCAACTGTGATTCCCCTTCTGGTCTGCGATGACTCCATGATGGCGCGCAAGCAGCTGATTCGCGCGCTGCCGGCCGAATGGCCGGTGACCATCAGCCAAGCCAACCACGGCGAAGAGGCCATGCAGATGCTGCGCCAGGGCCTGGCCGAGGTGATGCTGCTGGACCTGACCATGCCGGTAATGGACGGCTTCGAGGTGCTCGCCGCCCTGCGCGACGAAGGCCTTAGCTGCAAGGTCATCGTGGTCTCCGGTGACGTCCAGGAAGAGGCCATCCGCCGGGTCAGCGAGCTCGGCGCCCTGGCCTTTATCAAGAAGCCCGCCGACCCGCAGAAACTGCACGAAACCCTCAGCCGCCTGGGCCTGCTCGCCCCGCCGACGCCGGCCAGCCCCAGCAGCACGCCCGCCGTCGTGGCCGTACCGGCGCGGCCGGCGTTCGAGCTGAAGATCAACTTCCGCGATGCCCTGCGCGAGATCAGCAACGTCGCCATGGGCCGCGCCGCCGCCCTGCTGGCCAAGGTGCTGGGGGTGTTCGTTGAGCTGCCGGTGCCGGCGGTGAATATCTTCGAGGTCAGCGAGCTGCATATGACCCTCGCCGACGCCCAGCGTGGCGAGCGCTTCAGCGCCCTGTGCCAGGGGTTTATCGGCGACGGCATCGCCGGAGAAGCCTTGCTGCTGTTTCACGACTCGGAAATTGCCGACATCAGCCGGCTGTTCAAGTGGCATCCCAAGGATGAAACGGAAACCTCGGAGATGCTCCTGGACCTGGCCAGTATCCTGATTGGCGCCTGCCTGAGCGGGATTTCCGAGCAGATCGATGTGCGTTTCTCCCAGGGCCACCCGCAACTGCTGGGCCTGCACGGCTCGATCGACAGCCTGATTCACGTCAACCAGCAACGCTGGCGCAAGACCCTGGCGGTGGAGATCAGCTATAGCCTGGAAGGCCACAACGTACACTTCGACCTGCTGCTGCTGTTCACCGAAGACTCGATCCAGCGCCTCAGCCACAAGATCAACTACCTGCTCAACTAGGTTCGCAAGCGAGAAGCCGGCATGCCCGCACAGATCGACATCAAAGAAGTTCACTGGCTCCTGGATATTGTCCAGTGCATCGATGTGGGCGTGATCGTGCTGGATCGCCAGTACCAGATCGAAGTGTGGAACAGCTTTATGGAGAACCATTCGGGCATGGGCCCGGATGAGGTTTACGGCAAATCGTTGTTCGGCCTGTTCGCGGAAATCGACGAGGCCTGGTTCCGCCGCAAGGTCGACACCGTGGTGCAACTGGGCACCCGCGCCTTCAGCCTGTGGGAACAGCATCCGTACCTGGTGCACTTCAAGAACTACCAGCCGATCACCGGGCAAGCCGACTTTATGTACCAGAACGTCACCCTGCTACCGCTGACCGCCGCCAACGGCGCGGTCGAGCACATCTGCGTGGTGATCTACGACGCCACCGAAGCGGCCGTACACAAGCGCCAGCTAGCGAAGTAGCGGGGTTGGGAAGTAGTGAGCAGATAGTGGGGCGTACACCCGACTACCCACTCACCACTATCCACGCCCACTACTTCTTCTTTTTCGGCCCGGTATTGAAGCTCGGCAGCTTGCGCACGGCCTTGACCGGCGGTGCGCTTGGCTCGTCGCTTTCCAGCCATTTGCCCAGGGTCTTCTTGCCGCCACCGACGACCTTGGGTTTTTTCGGTTTCTTCGGCTTTTTCAGCACCTGGCCGCTGGCATCGGTGAGCGGTACCCGGTGCTCGGGCTCGAAATCCTGCTCGTCAACCCGCTTGATCAGTTGCCCGGTCAGCACCTCGATGGCCGCCAGCATATTCACCTCATCGGCGCACACCAGGGAGATCGCCTGGCCGCTGTTGCCGGCACGGCCGGTGCGGCCGATGCGATGCACATAGTCTTCGGCGACGATCGGCAAATCGAAGTTGACCACCAGTGGCAAGTCATCGATGTCCAGACCACGGGCCGCCACATCGGTGGCCAGGAGGATCTGCACTTCACGCGCCTTGAAGCGGTCCAGGGCCCGTTGACGGGTGGCCTGGGGCTTGTCGCCGTGGATGCCGTCGGCGTTGATGCCCTGCTGCTGCAACAACTCGGTCAGCTCATCGACACCCTTGCGGGTTTTCACGAACACCAGGGCCTGGGTCCATTGCTGTTTTTTCAGCAGATGGCAGAACAGCTCGGTTTTGCGCTTCTTGTCGACCGGAATCAGCCACTGCTTGACGCTGCTGGCCGCGACATTGCGCGGGCTGACTTCGATGCTCAGCGGATCATCGAGCATCTGCCCGGCCAGCAGGCGGATGGCCTCGGAGAAGGTCGCCGAGAACAGCAAGGTCTGGCGCTTCTTCGGCAGGGCCGCATAGACCGCACGCAGCTCGTCGGCAAAGCCCAAGTCGAGCATGCGGTCGGCTTCGTCCAGCACCAGGGTCTGCAGCTGGTTGAACTTCACCGCGTTCTGGCGGAACAGATCGAGCAGGCGACCGGGAGTGGCCACCAGCACGTCGATGCCCTTACGCAGCTTCATCATCTGCGGGTTGATGCTCACTCCGCCGTACACCGCATAGGTGCGCAGCGGCAGGTGTTGACCGTAGGTGCGAACGCTCTCGTGGACTTGCTCGGCCAGCTCGCGGGTCGGCACCAGCACCAGGGCGCGCACCGAATTGCTGGCCACTTCCGGGCCTTCCATCATCAAACGCTGCAACAGCGGCAGGGCAAAGCCGGCGGTCTTGCCGGTGCCGGTCTGTGCCGCAGCCATCAGGTCACGGCCGCCCAGCACCGCCGGGATCGCCTGGGCCTGCACCGGCGTCGGGGTCTTGTAGTCGAGTTCGTCGAGGGCGCGCTGCAGGGGTTCGATCAGGCCGAGGGAGGCGAAAGTCATGGGGCAACCAGAGTTCAGGGAAAGCGAATATGCCAGGCCGCACAGTTTAACCCGCCCGCGCGCCGCCAGCCTGTTTCTGTTCTACCGATTACCCTGGCCGCTGGCGCCAGGCGCATTCAGGCGGTAGGGTGTGGCTCAAATTGTCTGCCGCAGGGAGCATCCAGAACATGCCGACCTTCACCCTCGCCCCACGGGGCGCCCGCCTCACCGCCCTGTTGTTGCTGACCACGCTGCTCAGCGGCTGCGGCATCAACAACATTCCCACCTATGACGAACAGGTCAAAGCCGCCTGGGCCCAAGTGGAGAACCAATACCAACGGCGCGCCGACCTGATCCCCAACCTGGTGGCCACCGTCAAGGGCTACGCCAAGCAAGAGCAGGAGACCCTGACGGCGGTGATCGAAGCCCGCGCCAAGGCCACCTCGATTCAGGTCGACGCCAGCACCTTGAACAACCCGCAGGCCATGCAGCAGTTCCAGCAAGCTCAGACCCAACTGAGCGGCGCCTTGAGCCGCCTGATGGTGGTGGCCGAGCGCTACCCGGAGCTGAAGTCCAACCAGAACTTCATGGCCCTGCAATCCCAACTGGAGGGCACGGAGAACCGCATCAGCGTGGCGCGCCGCGACTTCATCACCAGCGTCGAGCGCTACAACCGCGAGATCCGCACCTTCCCAGGCCGGATCTGGCATAGCGTGCTGTACAGCGACCTGCCGCTGCGGGAAACCTTCGAAGCAACCGCCCCGGCAGCCGAAAAAGCGCCTGAAGTGAAATTCTGATGGGCCGCCTGTGGCGCCTGCCACTGCTCGTGCTGCTGGCCGGCTGGCTGAGTCTGAGCCAGGCCGAGGTCAGCTTTCCGCCCCTGAGCGGGCGGGTGGTGGACCAGGCCGGGTTGCTTGATGCCGCCACCGAGGCGCGCCTCAGTCAGCTGCTGGCGGCCCACGAGCAGGCCAGCAGCGACCAGTTGGTGGTGGTCACCCTGAGCGACCTGCAAGGGCTGCCGATTGAGGACTTTGGCTACCAACTGGGCCGTCACTGGGGCATTGGCCAGCAGGGCAAGGACAACGGCGTCCTGCTGCTGGTCGCCCGCGACGAGCGCAAGGTGCGCATCGAGGTCGGTTATGGCCTCGAAGGCACCCTGACCGACGCCCAGGCGGCGCTGATCATTCAGCAAAAGCTGCTCCCCGCGTTTAAACGCGGCGCGTATGCCGAGGGCATCAGCGCCGGGGTCGATGCCATCCTGCAGGTGCTGGGTGGTCAACCCCTGGCCCAACCGGCACCGCCTGCGACATCCAACGGCTTGGGCACGGCGCTGTTTATGCTGATGCTGATTGTCGTCGTGGTGCTGATCCTCGGCCGCCTCGACCTGGTCATCCCTTTTCTGCTGGCCAGCGGCAGCTCGCGGCGCGGTGGTTTCGGCGGTGGCGGGTTTGGCGGTGGTGGCGGCGGCTTTGGTGGCGGTGGTGGTGGCTTCGGAGGCGGTGGCGCCTCGGGTGGCTGGTAATGGAATACGCACAGGAGCAACAGCCATGAGCCTACTCAGCGCGAATGAGCAACAGCAGGTGGCGGATGCCATTGCCCAGATCGAACGCGACACTGATGCCGAACTGGTCACGGTACTGGCCGCCCAGGCCGATGATTACCGCGACGTCGCCCTGCTCTGGGCCAGCCTGCTGGCCTTGCTGCTGCCGGGGGCGCTCAACTACTACCCGGCCTGGCTGGATAGCGGCCAACTGCTGCTGGTGCAATGGGCGAGCTTTATCGGCCTGGCCCTGCTCTTCAGTCGCCCGCGCATCAGCGCCCGTTTGGTGCCACGGGCGGTGCGCCACTGGCGGGCCGGCAACCTGGCGCGGCGGCAGTTCCTCGAACACAACCTGCACCATACGGCGGGCGAAACCGGCATGCTGATTTTCGTCGCCGAGGCCGAGCGGTATGTCGAGATCCTGGTCGATCGCGGCATCTCCCGACACCTGCCGGATAGCACCTGGCAAACGCAGATCGACGCCTTCTCCCGCCAGGTGCAGCAGGGCCAGACGTTGCAAGGTTTTCTCGACTGCATTCAGGGCTGTGGCGCGCACCTCAAGCAGCACTTGCCGGCCAGCCATAACCGCAATGAGCTGCCCAATCGTCTGGTGCTGCTGCCTTAGCTAGCCGCGCAGCTTGCTCAAGGCCTCGGCGATCTTGGCCGCCGGCACCTTCTGCAGGCGGCACAGCAGCCCATGGGAAATCTCGCGCAGGCCATGCCGTTCGCGCAGTTGCGCGGCCATAAACAGCATCAGGTTGGCGGCCATTTCCGCATCGGCCATGGCCCGGTGCGCCTGGCCGGTGTGGGGCAACTGCGCCCAACTGTTGAGGGTGCCGAGCTTGTGATTGGGCGCCTGCGGCAGCAGGCGGCGGGCCAGCAGCATCGAGCAGGCAAAATCCTGTACGCGCTGGCGCTGGATCAGGCCCAGCTCGGCATCCCAGAACTTCTGGTCGAACGCGGCGTTGTGCGCCACCAGCGGCGTGTGCCCGACAAACTCGGCCACCTCGGCCATCACCTGGGCCGCCGGCGGGGCCTTGCGCAGCATGGCGTTGCTGATGCCGGTGAGACTTTCGATAAACGGCGGCACATAGGCGCCGCTGTTCATCAGGTTCTGATAACGGGCGACGATGCGTCCGTCCTCGACGATCACCGCAGCGATCTCGGTGGCACGGCAAGTATGGCCGGGTGACATGCCGGTGGTTTCAAAGTCGATGACTGCGATGGGTTCCACGGGAAATCCGCTTAATGGTCAGGGGTGGGTAATGGGTAGTGGGTAGTGGGTAGTGGTGAATAGGTAGTGGATAGTGGGCAATAGACAGTGGGCAGTAGGGAGTGGCGATCAAGGCTTTAGCAGCAAGCTGCCTTCGATCGGCACGTAGCGACTGGCCGCGCGCATCAGCGCTTGGGCGGTCAGGCCCGGCACGCCGTAGGCCACGGCCTCGACACCGTAACTGGCGCGGATCTTGTCGAGCAGGATGGCAAAGTCGCCGTCACCGGAGGCCAGCACCACCTCATCCACCCGTGGCGCGGCATCCAGCACGTCGATGGTAATACCCACGTCCCAGTCGCCCTTGGCCGAACCGTCGCTGCGCTGGATAAACGGCTTGAGCTTCACGGTAAAACCGAGGTTGCGCAGGATCTGCTGGAACTGCTGCTGCTTGGCATCGCCGCGCTCGATGGCATAGGCGTAGGCCTCGACGATCTGCCCGCGCTGGCTGATGTCCGCCCACAGGGCGGCGTAGTTGAAGTGGCAGCCATGGGCCTGGCGCACCGTGTAATAGAGGTTCTGCACATCGGCGAATACGGCGATTTTCTTCACCAGGAGTTCCTGCGGGCGAAAGCGGAGGCCGATTATGGGCGAAGCCTGCGCCGCGCGCACCCCAGCAACCTGCCGTCACTGATTGACCTCGCGCAGCGGGTCTGGGCGGCGATGGGCCATGGGGGGGGTTAGCGCGAGTTTGGCGTCCCCCGGCACCAGTGGCCGCCGGGGGATGTGGGGAGGGCAACGGGGTTACAGGTCGTAGTTGAAACCAACGAAGAGCGTGCGGCCCATCAGGATATGGTCGATGGACTGGGCCACGTCGTCGCGCTTGGTATTGGTCAGGTTGTTTACCCCGGCCTTGAGCGCCAGCTCCTTGGTCGCCTGGAACGTGCCGCCCAGGCTCAGGGTGGCGTAGGCCCCCGACTCGAAACTGGCCGACTTGGCCGGCACGACCAGCATCTGACTGCCGGTGTACTGGTAATCGAGGTTCAAGCCGAGCTGGCTCAGGGCCTGCCAGTCGAGGCCGAGATTGGCCACATGCTGCGGGGTGTTATTCAGCGGCTTGCCGGTATCGCGATCTTCACCATCGGCATAGGTGTAGTTGGCGCGAGCGGTCAGCGCATCATTGAAGGCGTAACGCCCCTGCAGCTCGTAGCCCTGAACGCGCGCCTGGCTGACGTTGCTGTAGGTCATCACCTTGGGTCGATGGCCGGCACGCCAGCTGTCGCTAACGATCATGTCTTCGATATCGTTGTTGAAGAACATGATGCCCGCCTCGACACGCTGATCCTGGAACAAGGTGCCCAGCTCGTAACTGACCGAGGTCTCGGGCTTCAGATCCGGGTTGCCGACGATCTGACACATGCCACGGCAGGCCAGCACGCTGTAGCTGTCGTCGGACTGGGTGATGTCCGGCGCCTTGAAGGCCTTGCCGGCGCCCCCCTTGAGCACCCAGCTGTCGCTCAGGTGGTAAATGCCATACAGCCGCGGGCTGAACTCGCCGCCATACACCTCATGCTTGTCCCAACGCCCGCCCAGGGTCACATCCAGTGCGCCGAAGGAAACCTCGTCCTGCAGGTAAACGGCCTTCTGCTCAACCTCGGTTTCCTGGCCGAGGTTCTGGTTGTGCTCCAGGGTGGTGCGGCGCAACTCGCTGCCGGCGGTCAGCAGATGGCTGCCCAGATCGGTGGAAACCTGGCCGTCGAGGGTGTGGTTGTTCTGCTCCACTTCGCCAACACGACCGCGCAGCTTGGTCATGATCTGCGAGTCATCGGTCAGCTCGACGTCTTCGTAGTAGTAACGCAGGCGCGAGTTGAAACTGTCCCAGGCGCCGTTATGGGCCACACCGAAGGTGCTGCGCTGCATTTCCTGGACGTTGGTCACCAGGCTGCCGAAGTTGTTCCAGTGCGCCTTGCGATCGTCCTCGCGGTGGCTGAGATCCACATCAATGCTCTGCTGTTCATCGAGCAGCCAGCTCAGCGAGCCGAGCACGTTGCTTCCCTGGCGCTGCTCGGCGGCATCGGTGCCTTTCAGGCTGAGCTGGTCGCTTTGCCAGGCGGCCTGATCGGTGGCATCAACAATCAGGTTGCCCAGCAGCTTGTTCTCGATCAGCGCACCGCTTAAGTAGCCGCTGGTTTTGTGGCTGTCGCCGTTATCGCCCTCGGTGGGCGTCTCGTAGCTGTAGGCCACGCCGGCTTCGGTGGTGTTGCTGGGCTGACGCAGGATCACGTTGACCACCCCGCCCAGGGCATCGGCACCGTACAGCGAGGACATCGGTCCACGGATCACTTCGATACGCTCAACCGCCGCCATCGGGATTGAGGCCAGATCGAAGTCGTTGGCATAGTTGGAGGTCAGGGCATCACGCGAGTTGATCCGCCGGCCGTTGACCAGCAACAGGGTGTAATCCGAGTCCATGCCGCGAATCTTGATCTCCTTGCGGCCATAAGCCGAGGAGGTGTTGATGTGTACGCCGGGCAGGCGCTTTACCGCATCGGCCAGGTCGTAGACCGGCATCTTCTCCAACTCCGCCCGGGTGATCACCGAGGCGCTGGCCGGCACCGTCAGTTGGCTGTGGGCGGTTTGCGAGGCAGTGACGATGCTCTCTTGCAGGGTAAGGCTGTTATCGGCCAGCGCCGCAAACGGCAACAGGCCACCCAGCACACCGATCGAAAGCGCGCGACTGGGATTGATGCTTCGAAGAAAAGACATGAGGTGTTCCATGTTGAGTAGGTGTTGGCTCGGCAGCTGATCGTTTGTGCTCGACGGGCTTAGCCCACCGCTGTTGTTATCTCGGCGCCCCGAATGCCAGCCCCACCGCTCAGGCCCGAACTAGAGCGCTGCCGGCAGGGCAAGCGGGGGGCATGGTAAGGAATCCCGCGAACCGACGCAAACGCCAATCGTTAGCATTACAATTAAGAAAGACACACCAAAAGGCCGCCCCAAGCCAACGACTGGGCGAATTGACTGACTTACGGGTTGGCGACCTGGCGCGCGTGGCCATGCCCGATGGCGGCCTGCAACTGCCGGGCGGTGGCAACCGATAACGGCGCCAGACACCTCCGTCGAGCGCCTCGCGGATTAGCTCGACGAGCCTCTGCGCACCTGATTGCGGCGCTTGGCACGCTCAGCAGCGGCTCACCCTGGGGCTGGGGCGATGCGGGGAGCTCGAGGCCTGGCTTGGCCGGCCTAGCGGCTGAGCCAAGGCCGGCACCCGGACGCTTGGCGCAATCGGCTGTATGCGCCGATTGGCTGGCGCAGCGCCGCTGGGCGGCATTCGCCATATGCCGCCAGGCCTGAGGCTTAACTGTCCACGACTCAAGCAGGCGCCTAGCGCCCCGGCTTGATCCCGGAGATGCGCGGCAACAGCGCGCGCTCGAACAGCCAGGGGAAATAGCGCGCCAGCAGGCGTGCCCGCCAGTTGACGTTGGACAACACCAGCAGGCGCTTGCGCTTGAGCGCCGCGCGGTAGATCTCCTCGGCCACATCGAGGGCCGAGGCCACCCGGCCCATGGCCAGGGGCGGGCTCGGCGCCAGCCCGGCATCGCCAACCAGGGCATTCTTGCGCAGGTCGGTGGCGGTAAAGCCGGGGCACACCAGCATCACATTCACCCCCGAGCCCTTGATCTCGTAGCGCAGGGTCTCGAACAGCCCGTGCAGCGCGTGCTTGCTGGCGTTGTAGGCGCTGCGATAGAGCAGCGGAGCAAAGCCGGACAACGAGCTGAGCACGATGATTTGCCCACGCCGGGCGATCAGGCTGGGCAAGGCCGCCTTGGTGCAGTTCAGGGCGCCGAAATAGTTGACCGCCATGACCCGCTGGAACACCTCCAGGTCGGTGTCGATAAAGGTGCTGCGGTGGCTAACCCCGGCATTGTTGACCAGCACATCGATGCCGCCAAAGCGCTCCGTAACCAGCGCCACGGCGGCCTGCACCGCCGCCGCGTCGGCCACATCGCAGCACAGGCCCATGGCCTCGACATGGTGGTGATCGGCCAGGTGTTGCAGCAGGCCGTCCAACTCGTCCTGCTGCAGGTCGAGAATCACCAGGCGCGCGCCGGCCTGGGCAAAACGCAACACCAGCGCCCGACCGATACCGGCACAGCCGCCAGTGACCAGCACCACCTTGCGCTCATAAACCTTGCTGGTAAAAACCTTGCGCTGCATGCCTTGCCTCCTCGTCTGGATAACCGCTGCGCAGCGGCCGGGAGAGGATTGGGCGGCCCCTCCCGGCGTGGCGCGAGCGCCCTCAGCATAGCCCAGCAGACGACTGGACAGATGGCCCAACCTTGCGCATGCTCAAAACCATTACCCCCGGCCAGCGTCCCCTTGCCCGCCGGGCAAAAAAACAAGACGGCTCCAGCCGCGAGAAGCACATGCCCAGAAATCACCCGATCCCGGCCCGCCGCCTGCGCCCTTGGCTGGCCAGCGGCCTGCTGCTGGCCCAACTGCTGAGTGGGCCGGCACCGTTTGCCAGCACCCTGACGCCCCCCAGCGTCAAGGTGCGTTACCTGGAGTTCCCGCCGTACAGCTTCACCAATGCTGCCGGCGAGCCCGCGGGCAGCATCATCAACCTGACCCGGCGCCTGCTGCAGCAGGCCGGCTACCGCGGCGACTTTCGGCCGGCCCCCAGCGCGCGCCTGTATGCCGGCCTGGCCAACGGCAGCATCGACCTGTGGCCCGGCGCCCCCGGCGTACCACAGCTCAAGGGCAAGACCCTGGAAAGCCGCTTCCAGCTTGCCGAGGTCAGCCTCAACCTTTATTACCGAGCCAACACCACGACCCCAGAGCTGCCCAAGGATCTGCGCCAGCGCAGGCTGATCCTGCTCACCGGCTATACCTATCGGCCACCGCTGAGTGACTGGCTGAATGATCCGCAACTGGCCCTGCAAAGTTCGCGCACCAGCAACCACGCCTCGGCCCTGGCCATGCTGGACGCCGGCCGCGGTGATTTTCTGATCGATTACCAGAGCCCCATCGAGCGCGAACTGAAAGCCCAACGGCGCGCGCCCCTGCCCTTTGTCAGCCTGCATCGCCTGCCGATCAAGCTGATCTTCGCCAAGGCCGCCCCCGACAGCGAGCGCCTGCGCGCCGCCCTCGACCAGGCCTATGAACAACTGCAGGCCGCCGGCGAAGACCTGAGCATTTAGCCCACAAGGGCGCACCCCACAACTAGCGGCGCGGCTTGGCTCGTGCCGTCGGCTCGGCAATCAAGGGGTCGTCGGGCCAATAATGTTTCGGGTAGCGGCCCTTGAGGTCCTTCTTCACCTCCAGGTAGGTGTTGGCCCAGAAGCTGGCCAGATCCTGGGTCACCTGCACCGGCTTGTGCCCCGGCGACAGCAGATGCAGCAGCAGTTGCTGACGGCCGCCGGCAATGCGCGGCGTCACCGCCAGGCCGAACAGCTCCTGCAGGCGCACCGCCAACACCGGCGTGTCGTGCTCATAATCGATGCGAATACGCGAACCGGAAGGCACCTCCAGGCTTTTCGGCGCCAGCTCGTCGAGACGCTGGGGCAGCGGCCAGGGCAACAGGCTGGCGAGCATGGCCGGCAAATCCAGGTTGGCAAAGTGATTAAGCCGGCTGACCTTGCCCAGGTACGGCAACAGCCAGTCATCCAGACGCGCCAGCAACGCGGCATTGCTCACCTCCGGCCAGTCGCTGTGCTCAGCCTGGGCCAGGTCCAGGCGCCGCAACAAGGCCAGACGCGCCTGCCACTGGCGCAGCTCCGGGGTCCAGGCCAGCAGCTCCAGGCCCTTGCGCCGCACCAGGGCAAGCAGGGCCTGACCGCGGGCGTCGGCATCCAGATCAGTCAGCGGCTGGCTGTCGAGCAGCAACTCACCGACCTTGCGCTGGCGCTCGGCGCGCAGCACGCCCTCGCGCTCGTCCCAGTCCAGCACATCGAGGCTGCGCACCTGCTCGGCCAGTGGTCCGGCGAACAGCTCAGCATCCAGATCGGCGGCCAGGTAGATGCGCTCCTCGCGCTGGCCCTGACGGCTGCCGAGGTCGGCGATCACCAGCCACTCGTGCTTCATCAGCCCATCGGTTTCGCTGAACAGCGCCGCCCGGCCATTGGCCAG